>OJJT01000005.1_pt1 | contig 274715 bp, 264 predicted proteins | sample 1596281 | NCBI WGS metagenome assembly OJJT01 (sample SAMEA4350145, study PRJEB24818) | metagenome | biome: human; feature: gut; material: faeces | place: Denmark | collected 2013-09
CTACGAGTGCAGGGTCATGGGCGTTCCCAAGACCATCGACAACGACCTTTACAACACAGACCACTGCCCCGGCTTCGGCAGCGCGGCGAAGTATATCGCCACCTCCTGCGCCGAGGTGTATAAGGACGCGCACGTGTACGACACCGGCATGATCGTCGTTATGGAGATCATGGGCCGTCATGCGGGCTGGCTCGCGGCGAGCGCGGCTCTGGCCAACCTCACCGGATGCGGCCCCGACCTCATCTACCTGCCTGAGACGGATTTCGACATGGACAAGTTCATCTCCGACGCCTCCAGGATCTACAAGGAAAAGGGCAACTGCATCGCGGTCGTGTCCGAGGGCATTCACTACGCCGATGGCAGCTTTGTCTCCGAGGCGAAGACCAGCGCGACCGACGGCTTCGGTCACGCCCAGCTGGGCGGCCTGGCCTCCCTGCTCTCCTCCGTAATCAAGGAGAAAACAGGCGCTAAGGTGCGCGGCATCGAGCTTTCACTGCTGCAGCGCTGCGGAGCTCACATTGCGTCCGCGACGGATGTCAGCGAGGCATTCATGGCCGGCGAAGTCGCCGTCCTCTCCGCCGTCGGCGGCGAGACCGGCAAGATGGTCGCGTTCTCGCGCGAGTATGTTGACGGAAAATATACCTGCGTGCCGAAGCTCGTCCCGCTGACCAGTGTGGCAAACTTCGAAAAGAAGGTCCCCGTCGAGTGGATAACTCCCGACGGCTGCGGCGTTACGCAGGACTTTATCGACTACGCGCTTCCCCTTATCCAGGGCGAGCCGGAGCGTCCGACGGAGAATTCTCTGCCGCGCTATGCCAGGCTCAAAAAGGTCCTTGCAAAATAAATGATCGCACAGGCAAAGAGCCGCCGCCCATCCGGGCGGCGGTTTTTATACCCGCACACGCTGTCGCGGCTGCGCATAACATGGCTTGAGGGTCACTACCCCATTCGACGACGCTTAGGAGGCACTTACATGGAAAAAACCGATTCTCAAGGCTCCTGCACCTATAAGCAGGGGTCACTGCCGGAATGCGCGCCGCTGGCTCTGTCTCAGATCCCGCCGCAGCAGAGCAGCGAACCGGCTTACAAGAGCGCAGAAGCGCTCTCCAGAGGCACGCTTTTCCCCGGGCTTGATCTGCCCTTCAAAAACATTGTGAATCAGATGCCCGCCGACACGACGGAGCTGCGCGAACTCATGGCCCTGGACTTTGTTACGGCGGAACTGGGACTGTATTTGGATACACACGCGGATGACGCACAGGCCTTTGCGACCTTCCAGTCCTTCCTCAAGCTCTATGACGAGGGCAGAAAGGAATATGTAGCGCGCTTTGGACCGCTCTGCCGCTCGGATCTGGCCTCGGCAAAGAGCTATACCTGGCTTAAGGACCCCTGGCCCTGGGATTATGCAAACGCTGAGGAGGGCTGAACATGTTTGTATATGAGAAAAAGCTGCAATACCCCGTCAGGATAAAGAACACCAATCCCGCCCTGGCGAAGTTCATCATCAGCCAGTACGGCGGGCCGGACGGCGAGCTGGGGGCATCGATACGATATCTCAGCCAGCGCTACGCGATGCCATACCCGGAGCTCAAAGGACTTTTGACCGACATAGGTATATCGGTATCAAAATTGCACATCTGAATTGATGATCTCTGCATTGGTCACTTCGACCTTGAAATAGTCCATCTTTCCTGATGTTTTGTACCAGATTCTAACACAATATGGGATGATACTTAGGTATAGATCAACATACCCATCGTTATATACAATAGCTTTCTTCAGTGCATCGTGTAATGTCTGCTCGTTATCGTCCTCTACATGGGTTAATGCTTTAATCCGCTTTACATACTGCTCTAATTGTTTAGCTTGTCCATTCGTGATGACTGCCGCACTTTCTGCGTCAGCCAGCTTCAAAGTAAGCTCATCAATCTGAGCCGTGTAAAGAGCATTCTGTTCCTTCAGATCGCTTTTGGAAATTAATCCTTCGGCGGCAAGGTCGATAATGTGCATTTTCTTCTTTTGCAAATTTTCAATCTGCTTTTCGATTTTCTCTTTGGATGGTGCTTGTGGCGTTTCAGCCAAAACTTCCTTAATGATTTGGGTGAGCTGCGCAACGATGGAGTCACGATTAATCGCCACCATATTGACGGCATAGGCGGTCAAATACCGTAAAGTTCTATCACCTATGGAGCGTCCCACGCAACCGACATTGTTTCCATATGGGTCTAATTTGGGCAAGCCATGCTTCGATGACTCCCAGCATCGCCACGCCTTGTATGTATCTCCATTTTTAAGAAGCTGTGTCCTGCTGACAAAACGCCCACCACATTCACCGCAAGTCAATTTGCCGCTGCACCAATAGCGGTTTGAATGTTTTGCTTTCAGTTCGGGAGATGGTGAACGCCTTTCCAATTCAGCCTGTGTACGATCCCACAACTCACGATCTATTATAGCAATTTCGGGATGATGATCTCTGATATAAACCTTTTCTTCATCCCCACGGTTATACTTCTTTTCATGACTCAGGTAATCTGGTGTCCATGTTTTCTTCTGGCACAAGTCACCAACATACTTTTCATTCCGCAACACACGCAAGATGACCGTATTGCTCCATTCCTTTACACGCATTGGCAGAATGCCAGCTTCACGCAATTCTCTTGCGATAACATGAGTTCCTTTGCCCTCATTAGTGAACTTGTGGAAAATCAGCTTGACGATTTCAGCTTCCTTTTCGTTCAGATATAACTTGCCGTCTTTTACAGCATATCCAAGCATATCACGCCCAAATACAACGCCCTTTTCCATCTGTCTTTTTTGCCCCCATTTAACACGCTCTGAGGTTTTACGGCTTTCGTCCTGTGCGATTGTTGCCATAATCGACAGACGCAATTCACCGTCACAGTCAGCAGTATTTATATTATCATTCATAAAGATAACATAGATACCTTGCTTTTTCAACGAGCGTGTAATACTAAGGGTATCAACAGTGTTTCGAGCAAATCTGCTGACTTCCTTAGTTAAAATCAGGTCAATCAAGCCGTTTTCGGCATCAGTAATCATACGGTTAAACTCACGCCGCTTTTTAGTGTTCGTGCCAGAAATACCTTCATCAGCGTATATTCCAGCAAAAGTCCAATCACTATGCTGTTTGATATATTCCGTGAAGTATCTAACCTGACTCTCATAGCTGTTCGCCTGATCATCTTTGTCCGTAGATACACGGGCATATGCACAAACACGCAATTTCTTAGTTTTTATGGATATGGACGGAACAGTAATGAAATTAGATACATTCGTTTTCATTTGTACTTTCCCCTTTAAACTTTGTCTTTTATATTATACTGCAACCTTCTTAGATGTGCAAGTCTTTTGGATTTCAATTTTCAAAATAGCGGAATTAAGTTGCACATCTGACAACATACCTTCGTCTTTGAGTGTCTTAACTATTCCGACCATTAACATACGCTCAAACGCTTTTTGCTGTTCTTGATTTAAGCGGATCATGTCTATAAAAATCGCCTCCTATCTCTCCTTAATCCTATGAAATTGAATGATTGTCCTATTATGGCAATCATTTTTGTCTATAAAAGCAAAAAATCCCGACTCTCCATTTACGGAGAATCGGGACTTGCTTTTATTAGTTATGTGGTCTTAATCTGCTTCCTCTCATAGTGGTCATGTCTCCACGGACAAACGATTCATAAATCTCCCGTCCGGCAATGTTGCCAATGTCACGACTCAATCTTTGCAAATCGCCCCTATCCAGCTTTTCACTAACCATGATTTGAACAGGGAAGTGTACCCATAGAAAAAACATCAGTGCCAAACTTTTCGTTCTCAATGGAGTTTCCATCAAACTGACAGTTTGTTATGGTCAAAGTACCATATGAAAATATAGCACCACCAGCAAGCGCACTGTTTCCTGTAAACACACAATCTTCCAGTGTTGTTGTAGCACTACTTCTAATTGCGCCGCCCTGAGAGTCGCTTTTATTTTCTGACTCAAGTGTAAATGTCAATGAAAAAGTTAGCCAGGCGCTCATGAATTTTTGAGCCACCAACGCTCATGAAAAAGTGAGCCACTACGCTCACGAATATTTGAGCCACCTTGTCAGGCTCTCTTCTGCACGGTAGCTTTCAGTCGGTATGAATCTCCGTTCATATCAAGCACATGGGAACGGAAGGTCAGACGATCAATCAGAGCAGCTACCATTGTTGTATTCTCAAATAGCTCCGTCCATTTGGAGAAGGGCAGATTTGTAGTCACAATGGTGCTGCTTTTTTCACTTCTGTCGGAGATAACCTTAAACAGCAACTCTGACTGGTGTTGGTTGAAACTGAGATAACTCAGCTCATCCAGAATCAGCAGATCCGCTTTGGCCAGAGTTCTCTCCAACTTACCAAGATGGTAATTGTCTTTGGCTTCACAGAGCTCCGTGGACAGGGTTGCCGCATTCTTGAAAAGGACGTTGTACCCTTGGGTGCAGGCTTTTAATCCCAAAGCAATGGACAGATGGGTTTTGCCCCGGCCAGGATTTCCAATCATAATAACATTCTGCTTGCTTTGTACAAACTGGCAGCTGGCCAGTTCCTGCAGAAAAAGCGGTGAAACGGCGTCACTTAGCTGACTGACATCAAACTCCTCCATGGTCTTGAAATATGGGAAGCCTGCAGCTTTGAGCCGCCTTCTGTTCTGGTTCTCTTGTCTGGATAAGGCCTCTGCCTTCATAAGTTCCAGAAAGATATCCGAGAATCCGGCAGAGGGATCTGCCCGCCGGAGTACTTCATGATATTCTGCAAAAGAAGGAATCTTCAGCTGCTTCGCATGGAGGCGGATCAGTTCATCTACGGTGTTCATAAGGCAGCACCTGCCTTTCCGTGGATGAATGCATCGTACAGATGCAGATCGACTGCTTGTACAACTACCGTATCCTGGATTTCTACAGGAGCAATATGGTTTGGTGCTTTCTGCATGACTTCCATGCAGTCCTCTTCCTGGCAGCGGTGAAGGATATCTACCAACTCCCTGGCCGTGAGATCCTGACTGCGGAGCCAATGGAGGAAGGACTCCGGAATCGTTTCCTGTACCGGTCTGGCATAGAAGATTGCCCGGCCCTTCTTTTCCAGCAGAGGCAAGTAGTGCGCAAAATCCCGCGCTGGCGAAGTTTATTATCAGCCAATACGGGGGACCGAATTCCGGTATACTGCAAAAAAGTCGCCGCGGCAGACATTGTTGTCAGCCGCGGCGTTCCCGCTTTTCATTTTTCGTTTTGCTGTAAAAGCTTGCTCTGCCTCTAAACAGGCTGTTAAGGTAGGAGCTTTTCAGCCATGTGGCAAAATCCCTCCTCTGGTCCGGGCTCAACTCGTCAGTACTTACGAGTTTGTCTCCCATGTGCACGTAGGACACTGCTTTGATATCCGTCTGATTGGACATGGCAAAACACCACCGGTATAGCCTATTCGGCATTGACCGGGATATGCCGGATCTTATATGCCGCAGCCGGATATCAGACGCTCCATGCGGCAGAGCGTAAGCCGGTTTCTAATTGCCGCAGAGATCGCGAGCACTTCCCTCCCAAGGCTCGCGTCGATGCCCAGCTCCTCCAAGCTGTGCTTTGCGCCTATTGCGACAAACAGATCAGTAAGTTCGTCGGCATCGGGTATCTTTGAAATTATTTCCCGAATCTCAGGCCAACGGCGTTCAATTTCAGCAGGGTCAAAGGTGCTGAGCACGTCATTTCTGTTTTCAGCCAGCACTCCATCAGCGAGCGGCCCGAAGATCTCTCGCACCCAGTCCTCATCCAGGGGCTTAAACGGCAGCGTCTCCACGCTTTCGCGTTTCGCAAGCTCATGGTACTCTCTGGCACAGATTATAGTGCCGACGCCTACACACTCGCCGTGAATACCGTGAGCGTTTTCAAAGCCGCGCGGCTTCATTTCCACAAGATGCGCTATAAGATGCTCTGCTCCAGAGGCAGCTCTGCTGTGCGAAAGCATTTGCATTGTCAGACCGGACAGCATCTGGGCGTAGGCCATGGCTTCAAAGTCAGGTTCCTTGCCCTCAGCAAGCTCCAGCGCGCAGCGAGTCATGAGGTCAAGCGATTCTTGCGCCATGTTGCACACACGTTCACAGAAGTATTCTCCGGACACAAGGTGGGCAATTTTCCAGTCGGCAATTGAAATATGCTTTGCCAATATGTCCTGTACTCCGGCAATGGTCAGAAAGCGCGGGGCGCCTGAGACGACGTTCAGATCGCAGATGACGGCGTCCGGGGCCTGCATGGGTATCGACTGTTTCTGACCGTCAATTATTATGGAGCAGATGTTTGCCGTGAAGCCGTCTGCTGAGACCAGTGTAGGCACGGCGACAAAGGGTGTGCCCAGCTTGAAGGCGGAATAGCGGCCAAAGTCCATCAGCGTACCGCTGCCAACGACCACTATGTAGTCCGGCGTCCTTTCGAGCTGCTTCATCATATCCTCGATCATGCCCTTTTCACTGTGCAGGCCTTCGGCCTTGAGCACGATCTCCTGCCCCGCGCTTATGTGGCGCAGAGCTGGCAGTGCATATGTATTTGTGTCGTAAATCACTGTCCTGAAACCGGAGAGCCCACATTCGGCCATGTAATCATCAAATTTGTCCATTGCGCCGTATTCGCAGACTACCAGCTTCGTTCTAAGCTCGTGTACGCGCCCGCAGTCACATGGACCGGCGTACTTGGCAGTATCCAGGATCATTTTAAGTTTTCTCCGTTTCCGGCGGCGGTGTCAGGCAGTCAGATGATCGGGTCCTCGTATCTCTGCGCCACGACCTTGCCGTCATAGTATTTCTTTAGAGCCCTGAAATCAACGGCATAATGAGGATACTCGAGGTGCTTCGCCGCGGCGTCGCTGTCCTTGAAGCACTCGAACAGCGTGAGCACACGCTCCTCAGCGTTCCAGAAAGCCGTGTATTCCAGGCAGCCCGGCTCCTGTCTTGTGGCCAGGATACAAGGCTTGATGTCGCGGAGATAATTCTCCTCCTGGCCCTCAAGGATCTTAAACTTAACTACAATTTTGACCATAATTCCTCCATCATTGGGTCAATCAAGCTCGAATCCGTTGTGTTTTACTGTCTCGGCATACCATTTGCCGCTGTCTTTCATTATGCGCTTTTGATTTTCGTAATCCACATAAATAAGACCGAAACGTTTGGCATAGCCGAGCGCCCACTCAAAGTTATCGAAGGATGACCAGACCATGTATCCCCTGACCTCGGCTCCGTCGGATATGGCACGATGCAGAGCAGCAAGGTGGTCTTTGAGAAAAGCAGTACGTTCCTCGTCGGCCACTCTCCCGTCCGGAGACACAGTGTCGTCAAAAGCGGCGCCGTTTTCAGTGACTATTATCGGCTTGCCGTAGTCACGCCAGCAGCGCATAATGGTATCGTAAAAACCGTCTGGACAAATAGGCCAGTTCATGGCCGTGTACTTCCTGTCGTCAGGTTTTACAGAGCGAACCATTAGCGGCCAGCGGTCGTTTCCGCTGCCGATAAAGTAGCTGTAATAATAGTTGAGCCCAAAGAAATCAGTGGGCGTAGAGATCAGCTCCATGTCCCCAGCCGCGATCTCGGGCAGGACTATGCCCATGTGGCGGTACCAGGCCACCATGTCCTCAGGGTATTTCCCCGTATACACTGCGTCGAGGAACCAGCGGTCCCAGCAGCCGTCCCAACGAGTGCAAGCGGCAATATCCGCCGGATCGGACGAAAGCGGATAATGATGAGGCAGATAATTGGTTATGCCTATCTCCCCCGCCGTGCCGGACGCACGGAAAGCCTTCACCATTTTGCCGTGGGCCAGCAGCAGATTATGAGCTGCCAGGAGCGCGGACGAAAAGTCCCTTATGCCGGGAGCATGCTTACCGTCCCAAAAGCCATGATAGGAAATTATCTGCGGTTCAAGGATCGTGCCCCAGTACGGCACTTCCTTCGGGAAAGCTGCAAACACCTTTTCAGAGAGTTCAGCAAGGTAGTCTGAAGTATCGCGGTTGAGCCAGCCGCCCTTTTCCTGGAGCTTCTGGGGAAGATCCCAGTGGTAGAGCATTATAAATGGATCCACCCCGTTCTCCAGCATAGAATCAACCACGCGCCTGTAAAAATCCAGGCCCTTTTGGTTGATTTTGCCGGTACCTTCCGGGTATATGCGCGGCCAGGAGATAGAGATCCGCTGGCTGTGCAGGCCCAGGGCGCGCATGAGCTGCGCGTCCTGGGCATAGAAGTGGTAAAAATCGCAGGCTACATCGCCGGTATCACCATTGTCGATATTGCCCGGCGTACGGCAAAAGCGGTCCCATATGCTTTCACCTTTGCCGTCCTCGTTCCAGGCGCCTTCCGATTGGTAAGACGAGGCCGAAGCGCCCCACATAAAACCTTCAGGGAAAGTCAGCTTTGACATATGTGCAGTACCTTTCTTACAGGGCTATGGCTGTGCCAAGCCTGTCGGAGTCGTATATTGCGTTCAGCATGCGCTGCACGGTCAGACCATCGTACACGGAGGAGATCGGCCTTTTGCCATCCAGCACACAGTCCACGAAATGTGCGGCCTCCCGCTCAAAGGCCGGCTGCCACGTGTCCTCCGGCACAAGCACAGGCACGGTGTCGGTCAAAAATCCGTTCTCCTCGCCATAGAGCTCAAGGGGCTTGAAGCTGGCGCCGCCCTTTGTGCCGTATATCTTGGAGAACATCTTTTCCTCACGTCCGTTTATTGCCCAGCTTATGTCCACGCTCATCGAAGCGCCGTTTTCAAAGCGGATAAGCGCAGTGGCTGCCTCTTCATTGTCAAAAACGCCGTTTTTCGCGCCGGCGGCCGCCCAACCCTTTACGCTGCGAGTTTCGTAGCTGCCAATGTGCCTGTGCGTTACGCCCGTTACTAGGACGGGCTTCGGACGGCCCATGAGATACCATGTAAGGTCAATGACGTGGACGCCGATGTCAAGGACGGCGCCGCCGCCGGACTTTGATCTGTCAGTGAACCAGCCGCTGGGCGTTCCGCGGCGGCGTACCCAGCCGCAGCGTGCGTGATAAATGTCACCGAAGCGACCGGCCTCCAGCTGCTCTGCAAGGAGTATGCTCTCCTGACGGAAGCGGTTTACGAAGGCCATCATGAAAGTTACGCCGTTTTCCTCAACGGCTCTTTTCATGTTCTCAGCCTCCTGAACGCTTATCGCCATGGGCTTCTCGCAAAGTATGTGCTTTCCTGCGTTTGCGGCAGCGACGGCAAGGCTTTCATGAGATACGTTGCCGGTACAAATGCTGACTCCGTCTATATCAGGGTCACCGAGGACATCATCATAGCTGCTGTAGGCCTTCTGAATACCATATCTGTCACAGAGTGCCTGCGCGCGTTCTATGTGCCGGTCAAAGACGGCCGCTACCTCCGCCCTCTCACATTTGAGAAACGCAGGTATCTGATTATCTCTTGCGACCGTACCGGCGCCAATTATTGCAATTCTCAGCTTCTTGTCAGACATGTGCGCCTCCATCAAAGCACTTCGCTCATGGCGACGGGCCTGTCCTCTGCAATGGACTTGAGAGCGGCAAAGCTGACGGCCAAGCTGTTGAGGTTGTCAGAAACGCTGGGCACACATCCGGCCTTGCCCTCGAGCTGGCCCTTTATGTCGTGCAGCACGCCGGCCCTGTCCTTGCCGGGGAAATAGAACTCCTCGCTCAGTTTCCCGTCAACACCTACAGACATATCAAGGCGGTTGGGCTCATCATTCTCCCACTTCACTGCGCCCTTATCGGTCTGAAGTATCCAGTCGCACTGATAGCCGGTCGGGAACCCGATAGACTTCTCAGCGACAGAATAGCAGGCTTTAAAGCCGTTTTCAAACTCGATCAGCGCAAAAGCGGCGCCCAGACCGTTAATGTCGCTCCATTCGGGATTCCAGCCGCGGGCATATATGGACTTGACGTTTGAACCGCTTATGAAGCGGAGCATGTCAAAGTGGTGAATGGCCACCTCAAGCATGAGCAGGCTCGTCTGCTCCTTACGCCAGTCCTTGCGCTGCCATGCGGTCTTTTCGGTGTTCTTCTCATTAGAAATGCCGTGGCGGAAAACCACATTGGCCCAGGCGGGCTCTCCTATGCCATTTTCTCCAAAGGAGGCCTTCATCTGCCACAACTGGGGGCGGAAGCGGTAGTTCTGGCTCACCCACGCCCTTTCGGTGCGTCCCTCCATGAAAGCACAGAACGCTTTAGCCTCCGCAAGATCATCGCATAGGGGCTTTTCAATCAGAACATTCTTCCCGGCGAGCACGGCCTTCCGCGCATACTCCACGTGGAATTTATGCGGAAGCGCCACGATGACAAGATCGGCCTCGCACTTGAGCGCCTCGTCGTAATCCGTGTAGCAGATCTCATCGGGAATACCCCACTTCTCTTTGGCTGCCTGCAAACTTGCTCCGCCGCGGCTCACCAATGCGACCATCTCGCAGTCCGGCTCGTTATGTATATACTCCAGCCAGCCTGCCGCCCAGCCGCTGCTACCTACCTGAATAACTTTCATAGTCTGTCTCCTTACCGCTCGTCAGTCCGCCAGCTGCTCCAGCCCAAGCGGGGTGAAGCTCGTCTTAAGTTCGATCGTCTTTCCAGTCCGCATGGACTCGAAGCCTGCCTCGATTATCTCGATGACATGGCAGGCCTGCTCCGCGGAGCCGAGCGGGGCCTTGTCTTCACGCACATAGTCAATGAGCTCCATGACATCCCTGTACACAAAAGGCTCGTGCATCTTCAGGTGTACCGGGGGTATGCTCTTCGCAGCCATTCCCATTATGGGGTTCTCAAAAAGTGCGGCGTCATTGAACTTGCCTTTCTCAATCTTGCCCTCAGTTCCGTATATGGAGGGGGACATCATGTTCTCTCCGCCTGCAAGGGCAGAATAGAACATGCCGTAGACGTTGTCGCCAAAGTCAAGCAGGAAGGCAAAGTTGTCGTCAACTTCGCTCTCAATTATCTGCTCGCCAAACTTGAACTCCTTCATTATCTGGCCGCCCATGCAGGATACGCGCTTAACAGGACCCAAGATGCCGGTCATGGAAGTCAGGCCATAAACTGCGTGGTCATACTGCGGGCCGCCGTCGGGTTTCTTATAGTACCAAGTGGGGATGAGCGGCTCAGAGCCATAGTTCTCATGCCTGTAGCCCTCGCGCAGGTGGTAGAGCAGAACACCGCGCACGCCGCCTATGGCGTAGGTAAGCCTGCCCAGCTTGTTCTCCAGCACCATGCGGCGGGAGATGCGGTTTATAGGCATTGCCATCATGCCGGGAGAGGCGCTGATCTTGACGTTCATACGCTTGGCCTCCTCAATGAGTTCGGCGGCTTCGGCGCTGGTCATGGACATGGTTTTGTTAAAGTGCACATGCTTGCCGGCGCGTATAGCCTTGAGGCCCTGCTCATAGTGGAAGCGTATCGGGGAACAGATAGAGACCGCGTCAACGTCGGGGTCGGCCAGAAGCTCATCGTCGGTCATGTACCACTTCTTTATCCCATACTGCTTTGCCATGGCCTCTGCACGCCCCGGAACGGGGTCGCATACCGCGGCCATAAACACCTTATCCGTGGAATCCCTAAGCTCAAGGTGCTTGAAGATAGAATTTATAGCAATTTCTCCTGAGCCAATGGCCCCAAGTCCCAACGGTTTCAAATCTGCATCCTCCTGTCTTTCTTTTCTCAGAAGCCTTCCACTATCTCCAACATTTTGGCCACGTACTGCCGGGAGATCTTGCGGTTATACTCCACGCGGTCATCGCGCTCCTCGTCGTTGGTCGGGAGCTTGAAAGCGGGCTCAGCCAGCAGAGGCATGCCCTTCGGATTAGGAGACTTCTCAATTATAAGCTTAAGTATGCGTTCAAAATCCATATAGCCGTCGCCCAGATAGCAGCCGGTAGTCACCAAGGGCATGTCCGGATACAGTTTTGTGCGCAGTGGATTGTCAACGACGGCAAAATCTTTAAAATGTGCCGCTACGGCGTATGGAGACAGGTACTCGGCATCCTCCATGGGATCGCAGCAGGCAACGGCGCCGTTGCCGAAGTCATAAAGCGCCATGACGTTCTTCGAGCCGACTTCCTCAATAACGGAGGCTATCTCGCGGCCGTTGAAATCGCAGTGATTCTCATAGGCAAAAACCAGGCCAGTGCCTTCAAGCATATCGGCCATGACCTTGAGGTTCGCAACAATGAACTTCTTTTGCTCTGAGAAGGGGAATTCCTTGTTATAGCGGCTTGTGGCAACATTATTGTGCCCGTAGCCGCCGCACAGAATACGGCTGTTCAGTGCCTTAGCCATGGTTATCGTCTTTTCGACGCCCTTGGCTGCAACCGAGCTGTCCGGCGCATCGTCAGGTGCGGAAACGCCCATCATGGCACCGGTTGCGCCCCATGCATCCACACGCAGGGGCAGACCGGCAAGGCCCCATACCGTGAACGGGTAGAGCAGAAGCTCAACATCACGTTCCCTGGCCATGCCCGCCATCTCACTTAAAGTGTCGGTCGTCAGCTCCTTGGGGATCATGTGCGGGAACAGCGACACGGCACGGGCGCCAAGGCGCGAGCACTCCTCAAGAGTCCATATATATGACTCCATGCCGGCAGGAGTGCCGGCAGGAGGCATTAAGTTGAACGGTTGAAAACCAACCCTGAAATCATATGTGTTTCCCATCGGCACTCCTCAGATTAGCTCTGTCACTTAAGGCCAAGGACTATCGGGGTGGACTTATAGCCGATGCCCATCCTGTCTATTCCCATGTCAATGAGCTTCAGAAACTTCTCCCTGTCGCGTATGCCGCCGGCGCCCTTAACCTTGCAGCGCCCCTGGGCGGCCTCCATCATGGCCTCGATGACCTCATATGTAGCACCCTCGTTTTTGCCGCCGGTGAAGAAGCCGGTGGAGGTCTTTACGAAGTCAGCTCCCGCCGCTATAGCAACCTCGGTGGCCTTCTTTACTTCGTCTATAGTGAGCGCATCAACTTCGAAAATGACCTTCACATTGGTGCCGTACTTGTGGCAGACGTCGCAGACAGCCTTGATATCAGCCTGAACGTCATCCCACTTGCCGCTGCGAATCCAACCGTAGTTTGCGACGATGTCGAGATCCTCAATGTCGCCGTCGCGGCAAATGATCTCGGCCTGCGCTACCTTGGACTCGGTGCTGGACAGACCGAAGGGGAAATCGCAGACCACGCAGATGCCCGTCTCAGTGCCCTTGGTGAGCTCACGAGCTATGGGCAGCGACGCGGGATTGATGCAGACCGTGGCGCAATGATAGTCAATGCCCTCCTGAATGTATCTACGAATATCATCCTGAGTAAACTCCGGCTTGAGGACGGACTGGTCAATATACCTTCCAAGTTCCTCAACACTCATTTCGCAAGCTTTCTTAGTCGGTTTCATACTAAATCGCGGCGCTTAGTGCGCCTGGCTCCTTTCAAAAGAAATTCGGTGGTTTTCCGTTCTATTATTTGCTGCCCTTTTTGCTCCTGACGACGTCAATATAAACAGCGATGAGCAGCAGCGCGCCTTTGACGAGGGACTGCGCATAGGTGTTCATGCTCAGCAGGTTCATGCCGTTGGCCAGTATCGAGAAGAACAGCATGCCGAGCAGAGTGCCGACGATGTTGCCCTTGCCGCCCGCAACAGACAGGCCGCCGATAATGACAGCTGCGATGGCGTCCATGTCAGCGCCGGTGCCCTGGTTCGGGACGGCAACATAGCCCTGAGCAATGTAGAGCATCGTAGCCAGACCCGCACATCCGCCGGAGATCATGAAGGCGATGGCCCTGGTCTTTTTGACGTTGATGCCAGAAAGATAGGCCGCTTCCTCACTGCCGCCGACAGATATGACGTTTCGACCGAAGCGTGTGTACTTCAATACTATGCCAATGACGATATAAACTATGGCTGCTATTACGATCATAGTGGGGATGCTAAAAATGTCTCCGCGGCCGATCCACTTGATGAAGTCGTCGCTGATCTGGATCATCTCACCGTCGGACACGATGTACGCAAGGGCACGGAACACAAGCTGCGTGCCGAGGGTCGTAATGATCGGGGAGATGTGCATGTAGTTCATGACAAGCCCGTTGCAGATGCCGCAGAGTACGCCGACCGCTATGGCGACCAGCAGAAGCACGGGACCCGTGATGCCAGCCCTGTAGGCCACACCAACTACCATGCCGCTGAAAGCCATGATCGACATCTGCGAGAGGTCGAGACCGCCGAGCAGCATGGACACCGTTACGCCGGCCGCGATGATGCCGGATGCCGACATGTACACTCCGATGTTTTTAATGTTAGCCGTCGTGAGGAAGTACGGCGATGCAAAGGCCCAAACTATGGACAGCGCCACAACAGCGATAAGAACGCTGCCGTATGAGTTGAACGCATTTTTGCCTGCTCCCTTGAGGCGGTTGCCAAATCCAATTCCGGTGTTTTCCATCTGTTACTCTCCTATTGCGCTCTTTACTATATTCTTCTGAGTGATGTCATCTCCCTCGTACTCGGCTACAAGCCTTCCCTCGTGTATGACATAGACCCTGTCTGCTATGCCTATAAGTTCAGGCAGCTCCGCCGCGACGTAAATAACACCGCAGCCGGCCTTGCACAGGGCTTCGATATCCTTGTATATCTCGACTTTAGCGCCGACGTCTATGCCCTTTGTCGGGTCATTGAGCATAAATACCTTCGGCTTAGTGGCAACCCACTTCGAGATAACAATTTTCTGCTGATTGCCGCCGGAAAGCGAGGATACTGGTGTATAGGGAGAGGGCGTTTTGATCCGGTAGTTGTTTATCCATTTGAGAGCGGTTTCTTTTTCCTTCTTCAGATTAATAAACAATCCGTTTACAAAGTCCTTCAGAGTTACGATGGTCAGATTGTTGAGCACCGAATGACCAAGCATCAGGCCCTCACGCTTGCGTTCGGCGGGAACATAGGCAAGACCGGCATTCTTTGCATCCATGGGCTGGTGAATTTGAATCTTTTTGCCCTGGACATAGAACTCGCCCGTCTTGTATTTTCGCACACCGAAGGCGCACTGGATGATCTCAGAGCAACCGGAACCCATTAGTCCGTACAGGCCGACAATCTCGTGCTTGCGCACGTTTAAAGAAATGTCGTGAAGGAACCCGTCGTCCAGGTTCTTGATCTCAAATACCACTTCCCCAAGTTCGCGCTTGGACACGGGGTACATGTCCTTGAGCTCACGGCCGCACATGCTGTTTATGATGGCGTCTTTAGTAGTGTCCTTAATATCGCCCTCATAGACGCTTTCGCCGTTTCGAAGGACCTGCACACGGTCAGCTATGGTGAAGACCTCGTCCAACTTATGGGAGATGTATATGATGCCCTTGCCCTCGGACTTGAGCTTGCGGATTATGTCCATGAGCTTGTCGGTCTCCTCCTGGTTGAGCGCCGATGTCGGCTCATCCATGATTATGACCTTGAGGTCCTTGGAATAGGCGCGGCCTATTTCCACAAGCTGCTGTTCCGCGGTGGATAGTTGCCCCAGGAGGGTGGCGGGGCTAAGATGCCCCAAGCCAACCTGCTCCTGAATATTCCTGCTGTCCGCATATAGTTTGCCGTAGTCAACGAAACCATTGCGGGTCGGCTGAGCGCCGAGATAGATGTTTTCTGCTATCGAGAGGCCCTTGACGTTTGTGAGCTCCTGATATATTGCGGTTATGCCTAGCGCCAGAGCTCTCGAGGGAACCATTTTACCTTCGTCTTTTCCCTCGAAAAACACCTGTCCTTCATCCTGCTGATAGGCGCCGGACATGATCTTTATGAGCGTGGACTTGCCAGCGCCGTTTTCACCGACAACGGTAAGCACTTCTCCTGCGTTTATTCTGAGACTGACGTTGTTAAGTGCAATAACGCCTGGGAATCGTTTAGTGATTCCCTTCATTTCGAGCAGGGTATTGCTCAATATTGCAACACCTCCAAGTTTGCTGTAGTTATATGGTGGTTATTGATTTGTCGTGATTAGTCGGGGTGGTATTCGTACACGTTGGCCGCAGTGACCATGACGCCGCTGTGCTCCGTGAAGGCCTCAGGATTTTCGCCGGCCATGATGGCATTGACCTTGTCGAGGAGCTTGTACCCATAGGTAGAGGTCTGAAGGTCAATAGAGCCGTACCAGGTGCTGTACTCTCCGGAGTCGGCATACTGCTTGATGTGGTTAATGAAGGTCTCGGTGCAGTCGCAGGAAAGCAGCATGACCTTGTCGGAGAAACCGGCGTCGGCGCAGGCGTTCACAATGACTGGGGCGAAGGTATCGGTGCAGGTGATGTAGAGGATATTCTGCGCATCGGGGTGAGAGGTAAGCATACTGGCAGTATTTGCGCCTATTGTGCTGGTGTCCAGACCGGTGTCAATCTTAACCCACTCAACGTCGGCAAGGTACTCATAGCCCGGAGTGTTCATAAGGGTGGTCACAGCGTTGTCGGTGCGGGAGGCCATGGCAGGAACGGCGTTATAGGCGTTGGCAGTGACGATGAGGTCAATCTTGCCGCCCCACTCTTCCTGTACTGCCTCGGCAGCGAAGTTCCCGAAGAACTCGCCCAGGCCGTCATTGGAAGTGCCGTAGCTGTAAGCACCTTCGACGGGGCAGTTGAACGCAACGGCCATGAAGGGCATTCCGGACTCGACAGCCTCTTCAGCGTAGGCGTTTGCAACTTCCTCGATGGAGTAGCCGTCAACAATGATGTCAACCTGCTGGGTTATGAGGGAGTCATAAGCCGAACGCATGCCGGCGCTGTCCTCGGCGATCTGATAGATCATCTCGACACCCTGCTCTTCGCAGGCGGCGGTGAAGCTCTCAAGGACCTCTTTCCAGAAGCCGTCGGACGGGTCGGAGGTTATGTAGCCGATCTTGAAGCTGCCATCAGCGGCATCTCCGGATTCAGACGGTGCGCTGCTATCTACAGGATCCTCAGCTTGCTCTCCGCATCCGGAAAGCACAAAGCAGAACAGCATGGCGATGGCGAGCAGCATTGACAGTTTTCTTTTCATTTTGTCGTCCTCCTGTTTTTAATATTCTCTCTCCATTGGGTTTCAAATACTTGCAAAATGCTTTTGCAAGGTTTGCTCGTTAACGACATAATACCTGAGATATTTGCAATTATCAACAATTATTTGCGATTCTTTGCGCCGTATTTGCAATTTTGTGATAATTCAACAGATTTTATTCTTAAAATTCTAATGTTTAGCGATGTAAAATGGTAATATTTCCTATTGTTATATAAAAATGCAAAAGAAGGACAGGCAGCGCAATATTGCACTGCCTGTCCTTTTATTGTTGTAATGCCCTTATACTATTATAAAATTGTCTGGCGCATTGCTCAGTTTTGGACAGTCGTCACAGAAAACTTGCTCAAAGTTGCTCAGAGAATCAAGTTTGCAAAAACTGCGTCTGTTTATCTTGCCTGAGTCAAGAAGCAGGTAACTATGGTCGCCATTTTGCCTTGCAACATTTTTGATGGCCAGTGTGTCAAGCTCGTTCGTGTAAGCCAGTCCTTCTTCCAAATCGGCGCAGGTGCAGCTGATAAAAACACGGTCAAAGTGAAACTGGGACAAAGCCTGCTGGGTCAGCGTACCTACGCTCATAGCGTAGTGAGTAAGATATGTTCCACCAATCAGTACTATCTCGGCTGCCGGATTATTCATTGAGCGAACAAAAAGCTCACTGTGTGTGACTATCTTTACAGCTCGTTTTTCGAGAAATTTTGCGAGTGCGGCCGCACTGGTGCCGCCGTCAACGAAAATGCACTCTCCGTCCTGAATGTACTCACAGGCCTTTTTTGCAACTCGAAGTTTGCCATCATAGTTTAGAGACTTTTTTGAACGCATGGTAAGTTCAGCGTTATTATTGAAGTCGTCAGTTGACTCGGTAAGCTTTGCGCCTCCTGTAACACGCTTGAGCCTGCCCTCGTTCTCGAGTTTCTCAAAGTCGCGCCTCACAGTTGCTTCAGAGATCCCCAACTCTTTGGCAACATCCTTAAGGTTAATTATTCCCTTTTCATTAAGCTGTGAAATAATGTATCGCGTTCTTTCTGAAGCAAGCACCCTGTGCTCCCCCTCCACATTTTTGTGTACTTAAAAAACTACTACGGTTTTTTGAAAATGTCCACAGAAATTGTCATCTTTTGAGCGGATGCAACGCAAAATACTCGTAGAACAGCTTAAGAAGTGCCGGTTTGTTGACATCCCACTCGATGTTGAATCGTGAAGCGGGTACAACTACCATCCACCCGCCGCAGGTCTCCCTGAGTTCCTCAACGCTCATTCCACACAGTTCGGCATAGTCACGTTCATAGGCTCTCACAAAGCGCCTTATATTTCCACGAGCTTTCTGCATCACTGCTGCACGTTCAGGGTCCACCTTGCCGGGCTGTGCGTTACCGCCAAAGTCAAACATCTGTATGGTTCTCGCTACGTCGGCAAATGGGTCACCCGAGCTGGCATCGCTCCAATCGATCGTAACCATACCTTTGGCATTGGAAAGCAGATTTCCCGGATGGTAGTCATTGTGACAGAGCTTGTTGTCGTCCGGCAGCGTCTCAAGCAGACGGAGCATCCTGTTGGTAAGATCTGAGCCCAAATTATACTCAGACAGCTTAAGCAGCCGCTCATATCTAACCTTACTGTCTTCAAGCCCGTCCGCTGTGTACTGATGCATGTCATAGTGTATTTTTGCAAAACCCGCAGCCACTTCCTCTGGCTCAGCCTGACCGGTTATCAACAGCTTCATCATGCTCTCGCCGCTGATATACTCCTGTAGCATGGCGCGCTTGCCTTGGTAATCCGCAATATAGCCCCTGTACTCAGGAACAAGTAAACCGCAGTTCTGTACAACACGTGTACAGAGTATTTCCCTGTCTATGTCCTCCTGCGGTACATAGTCACGGTATATCTTAATTATGTTGTCATCATCGTAAAGCTCTACATCGGCGGTAAAGCCGGTGGTGTTTCTCTCAAATGTTTCCATATACCCGCCTCTTTCAATCTTATTCACTTTCTTGCTTGTATTCTACAACTATTTTTATTTTCCGTCAAGTATTTGCAAATACTTCTGCTGCTCAAACCACATATACCAGAATAGGATTCTATAGACCGGCAGTATATGGAGGTGAGTGCGTGGAGGTTCGTCGCGCTGCTGCGTATATAAGAGTTTCGACCGACGAACAAGCAGAACTTTCGCCGGAGAGTCAGCTGGAGGAGATACGTAAATTTGCGGCACGTGAAAGCATTGAGCTGCTTAATGACAGCACTTACATTGACACGGGCATTTCAGGAAAACGTGCTGAAAACCGTCCGGAGTTCATGCGTATGATAGCAGCCGCGAAGTCGAACGGCTGCCCATTTTCGGTCATACTTCTGTGCTTGCATACACGCTGTTGCCGCCTCGCTGGTAATACCCAGCCTTTCCGCAAGTGCGTCTAAGTCCGCTGTGTCAAATTTCAGATTATATGTGCCATCGGACAACTTTTCGATTTGAGCAATGACAGAGCCATCCTCTGCCTTGATTTCACCAGCTTCAGAGATTTCATACAGACGATATGCCACGGCTCACGCCGTTTTTTTCAAACGGCTCTTTGATTGCTGGACAGTTGGCGGTTGTAATGTCCTGCGCCAGTCCCAGCGATACAAAACGCTTGATTTCTCGCAGAGTGTACTTTTTCATTTACGCCGCCCCCTTCCGCAATTCTCTATAAATCAGCCATGTAATTTTTTCTTCGGCTGCGCTTTCTTCAAACTTTTCTTTTTCCTTGTCGGTTTCTTCCAGCCAGTCAGCCAGCAGATCAACAGCGGAAACATTGTAATAAGAGGTATTAAACGCCGTGGGCAAGCCTTGCGCCCAATCCTTGAACATTTCAAAATCATTGTTATATCTGCAATACCGCTTTTCATTCTGGCAAGCTTGAAGGATCAGCTTGCAAGCCGTGTTAAAATCGGGATCGGCTTCAAGTTCGAAGTATTCATGGTCAACGCCGTCAATGATGTATTGACGGATTTTATTAATAACGGCTTTGTTTGTGCTTCTCAACATTTTATTTCGCTCCTATTACAATGTATTTACGGTTCAAGGCACGGCAGCCAGCCGTGTCTTTTTCCGCATCGTAGCCAAAGCTGTTAGAATGGGAGAGTCTTGGCCTGATGTATCACTCCAAGGACCAATGCGTCCGCAAGAAAGTCCGTCAGCCAGCCTCTCATTCGCAGCGTTCGATTTATGCAGGTTGTTGGCCACATCGGTGCGCCCGTGTCATCAAATAAATTGTACCGGCAATGATGGAAAGGCTGGTCGCCGAAGACAAATCCATAATGAGGAGCGATTGATATGAACAATGTGGCAGGGGTAGATGTTTCCAAAGGGAAATGGCACTTGCTAAAGAACAGATTCGGCTTGCATTTGAACAATCAGAAAAGGAAGTGCAAGACTTGCACCAGCGCACAAAAGAAGGAATCGAAACAGCCAGATTAAACGGTAAACAGATCGGACAAAAGCAAGGCGCAAAACTGGACACAAAGAAAAGCAAAGCGGCGAAGGAGATTATAAAACGCTATTCAAAAGACTTTGCGGACAGTTAGAGGATGCACAATGAAATTATAGCAAAAATCTGTTAACAAGTGGTGACTTTGGCTTGCTAATGAGCGAACATTGTTAAAATCCGTAAAAAATAGCCTCATAATAAACATACGCAAGCAACCGATTAAGAGCTTGTCCCAATCAGTCACTTGCTTATATCGAATATGAGGCGTATAATGTAAAAAGACTGTATTTACGGCATTTTTGAGATGTGCTATTTAGGCAACAATATAGGTACCGAGGAACTGGGCCATCTCGAAATGATAGGCACCATAGTTCATCAGCTTACGCGAAGCATGACCCCGGAGCAGATCAAGAAGGCTGGATACGACGCATATTTTGTGGACCACACGGCGGGTATCTACCCCACCGCGGCCTCCGGCACGCCATGGAGCGCGGGCGGAATAGGGGTCAAAGGCGACGTGATTGCCGACCTCACGGAGGACATGGCCGCGGAGCAGAAGGCCCGTGTGACCTATGACAACATTCTTCGCCTCTGCGATGACCCCGACGTAAGCGATGTCATACGCTTCCTGCGCGAGCGGGAGATCATCCACTACCAGCGCTTTGGCGAGGCCCTGCGCCTGGCCTCGGAAAAGCTGGACCAGAAAAACGTCTACGCCATAAACCCTGCCTTCGACAAATAACCTGTCGAACACGGCCTCATAGGAAAGCAACGAGCGCTGCCACAAAGCAGCGCTCGTTTTTTATTATCCTCAATAGATGCTCTCTATCCAGTCGCAGACCTCGCCGGGGTAGTCTGCCTCGGAATGGGGTTCGTCCCAGATTAGGGCATAATCCGCGTCGAGACCGGAGTCCTGCAAACTTAGGGCCAGAGTAAGACTAATTATGGTCGCTGTGTCTGCATCCCGCGCGCCGACTCGTATTCGGTAGTGCTCCGCCTGACGGCTGCCCGTGCTGCCGATGAAGGTATAGGGGTCAATGAGCCGCACACGGTTGTCCAGCTCAGGGTCCGAGAGGTCGATCCGGAAACGCTCGACCAGCCCCTCGCAGTCCTCCGGCCACTCGACCGCCAGGGCCCTCACTGCCTTCGCGAGATCCTCAGAAAAGTGCATATAGTCCTGCTCGGGCGAGCCGAGTTCCTGATTCTCGCCGCTGTCGCAGCTCAGCTTATCAAAGCCTGTACATGGTTTCATGCGCCGCCGGTGGTGCAGAACGTAGTCGTCCAAGCCCGTAATATGCGCCCTCTCGCCATCCCAGGAAAGCCACGCGCGTTTGTTGCGGCCCGGCAGTTCCAGCATCGGCGGCTTAAACGACGGAAACGGGCTGTTGCGGAGCACTAACGTGCCGAGATTTGGCAGAACCGGCGCGTCAGGAGGCAGAGGCGGGGGCGGTGCAGGCGCGAACTCGGTGTAATTGCCGTCCAGATAGTCGTCCACGCTGCATTTAAGCTTGAGCGTTCCGGCCTCCAAGCGGTGCAGGAAGTCCGTGGCCGAGTCCTCAAACACGCGCATCAGCAGCTCATATGCGCTGCCACTTCTGCCGTCCTTCCCTATCCTCAGCGGCTCACCAGTCTCCGGGTACCTCAGGCCGAGGCCGTTGAAATACTCCACATACCTCGCTGCCAGTTCCTTAGAAAGCGCCTCCTTGAAGGGCGTCATCGTCTCCGCAGGGCCTGCTGGCGAGTCCTCGCAAATCTTGTCCGCGCGGAAAAACCATTCGTAGGCCATATCCGCGTGCTGAAGGTCAATTATCGGGCAATAGATCTGCGCTGCAAACACCGAGTCGCTTTCGTCCATATACGCGCCGTTCTCACGCAAATATTCATCAAAGACCGGGTTGTCGCCCGAGACGGCCAGCAGGGTGCTCATAGCACCGCCTGCGCTCCAGCCGGCGGAGATGATGCGGCTCCAGTCGCCGGGAAGTTCGTCTTTATGGCGGCGCAGAAAGCGTATCGCAGTCTTTAGGTCCACCAGCGCCGCGGGCGATTTTCCGCATAGCTGCCCTTCCCCATCGCGCGATTCGCGGCCCCGGCAGCCGCAGCTCACATAAACGAAACCGCGTTCAAGATACTGCTCCGCATAGCAGCGCGGACCGCCGAGCCAGGTGTGCGGCATCTCCATGTAGCCCGCTGAGTTGTTCTCGAACACCACAGGCACCGTCGATGCCGTATACTTCCCGACCTTCCCCTCGCGGTACACTACGCCCGGCGCGCTCATATATGGCGCGGGTACGAAGATGCTCAGCTGCTGGAAGCGAGGGGACGTGGTTTTTTCTGTGTACGGGATGTCCTCAAGGCACCAACAGTTATACTTTTTATCGAAGTTCCAAGCGCTTTTGTTCATTTCATCACACCATCCAGGAAGGCCAAGACCGCGGCCAGGTTGGCGTCCGTATAGAATGCGTCATCCTCGTGCGCAGCTCCTTCCAGTATACTGAAGCTGACGTTTTCCTCTCCGATTTGTTCCGCAAGGCGCTCAGCGAAGTTGACAGACTGGGTATACGGCACATTCTGGTCGGCGTCGCCCACTTGTATCCACGCCTTCAGCGCGAAGTCCGCGGGCAGCTGGTCGCTGTAGGTACCCCAGTAGGACTTGTAGGCCCCGGCCTCGTCGTCGCCTATGGGAAAGCCGAGGAACTTGCTCTCAAAGGACTCGCTCGTTGCGAAATTTGTGTCGGTCCTGCCAAGCACGGCGTATTCTGCGTCCATGGTGAAAAACTCGACCGGGGCGTAGAAACTGACGAGCGCGCTGACAGCAGAGGAGCATTCAAGGTTATCCGTCACGTCTCCGTTCAGCTCCGCCACCTCGGGCGTGAGCGCGGTCATGAGCGCGAGGTATGCGCCCGCCGACTCTCCCCAGATGGCGATATTATCGGCGTCAAAGCCGTACTCCTCGGCGCTGGCCCTCACAAACCTGACAGCCGCCTTGACATCGGCCAGTGCCGCCGGGAAGGCCGCCTCGCCGGACTTGCGGTAGTCTACGCTCACGACGGCATACCCCGCGTTCACGGCCGCGTCGATGACGGGCTGGATGATGGGCATGGCCTGGTCGCCGAAGGCGAAGCCGCCGCCGTGCACCAGCACAATGACCGGGTGCGGACCTGCGCCCTCGGGCTGGTGGATGTCCAGCACCTGGGCTTCGGAGTTGGAGGCATACTTGATATCGGTCAATCCGCTGGCCTCTCCGGCACTTTCACCGGTTTCAGTGTATTTTACAGGAGTACAGCTCTCGCCGTCAAGTGTCCAGAGACAGCTCTTGTCTGCCTCGAAGAACTCCGCCAGGGGCGGTTCGCCTTCGAAGGGCAGGGTCGTTATGGTCTCTCCGTCCCACACATACTCGCCCTCGTAGGTAAGGTCGCCCATAAAGGGATTGTGCTCGGTAATGGTGTATGTGCCGTCCTCGCGCAGCTCCAGCTCCCACTCCACCGTGAACGCGCCGACCATGGCGCTCTCCGAGAAGCTGTAGCTGCCCGCCGGCAGAGAGGGAGTCGGCTCGGGAGTAGGCTCTTGTTCTGCAGTCCCGCAGGCGGCGAGGCTCAGAACTAGTGCGAGGGCTAACAGGAGCGATATGTATTTTCTCCGCATCATTATTCCTCCTTCATCGTGCGCTCAAGGAAGGCACGCACCCTGTCGAGGTTTTCATCGGTGAAGAACAGCTTATCCTCGTGGTCGGCACCGGGGATCGGGTCAAAGCTCACGCGCTCGCCCAGGCCAGCGTCGCGCAGCGCCTGCACGAACTCAACCGACTGTTCGTATGGCACAAGCCGGTCGTGTGTACCGTGCTGAACATAGACGGGACACATTGCCGCGCCCGCATAGGTCGCGGGATCAGCCGCCGCGCAGAGCTCCTCTGGTGCATCCGGGATGGGACAGCCGAGGTAACGCGACTCCGGTGAGAACGGCTCATCGTGGTCGGCGTTGCTCACGCCGTTGCGCCGTGCCTGAGCGTCCATCGTTCGGAAGTTCATCGGCCCGAACTGAGCCACTGCCGCGCTAACGCCCGGCTCCGTGTCGTAATCCGAAGCCGCTCCCTCGCCATGGAAAGCTCCGTTCGGGATGTTCATGCCCAGCATGGCCGCAAGATTCCCTCCCGCCGAGCCTCCAATGGCCGCGAACCTATCCGGGTCGAGTTTGTACCTCGCGGCGTTTTTCCTCAGGAACCTCACCGCCTCGCGGCAATCCAGCACCGCCGCAGGGAAGATCGCCTCCCCGCTCAGGCGGTACTCAACAGAGACAGCCGCCCAGCCCCAGCCGAGGGCCTTGAGGTAGGCGTTCATGTGGTCGTCGCGCTTGTCCCCGAAGGCAAAGCCGCCGTGCACGTGTATGAGCGCCGGGAAAGGGCCTTCCCCCTTCTCGGGCAGATAGATGTCGAGTCGCTGGTTCGGGCTATCGCTAGCATAGACCACGTCGAGGTATTTGCGCTTTACCCAGTCGGTGTCCGCCATGGGCGGCGTCCAGCCAGGAGGCGGCGCGCCCTGCGGATGCTTCTCGTTCACTGCGTCCACTTCCCTTCTCAGGCGACCTTCGTCGTTTCGGCCTTTTCCTTGTGTACGCGCACGACCGGCTTCGGATAGTTCTTTATGGCGTCGAAGCTGATGGCCAGCAGAAGGATGACGTCCTTGACGATGTACTGCGTATACGTACCCCAGCCCGCGAGCTGCATGCCGTTGGCTATCATCTGCATGACAAAGATGCCTGCTACCATGCCGACTACGTTGCCCTTGCCGCCCATCATGCTGATGCCGCCTATAATGGCTGCGGTCAGGCAGGTTATCTCAGTACCCGGGCCGGTGGTAGCAGAAGTCTGGTTCTGCTGCGCCAGCATGTCCAGCGTCGAAATGTCGAAGATACCGCCCGTCAGCGTGAAGCATAGCGTCTGTATGAGGTCGGAGCGTATGCCCGAGAGCCTCGCTCACTCCTTGTTGCCGCCCACTGCCAGCACGTCGCGGCCGAAATGCGTCTTGTTCAGCACTATCCACGTCGCCGCGACGACCGCTATCGCAAGGTACACGTCCAGCGGCAGGCCAAGCAGCTTCGTCTTATACAGCGCGCGGAAGGCGCCCGGCATGCTGGAGTAGGACTTGGAGGACGTTATCGTGTACGCTATACCCTTGAACACCTCGCTCGTCGCTATCGTCACGACCAGCGGAAACAGCTTCAGCTTCGAGGCTATCACGCCGTTGAGCGTACCCATCAGCAGTCCCAGCACTATGCACACGGGCCACACAACCCATACGGGCAGCGTAGTCTCGAGCATGATGATGGCCGCTACACAGCCGCAGACCGCCATCTGATAGCCCACGGAGAGGTCTATGCCTCCGCTTATCATGACAAAACAGATGCCCATGCCCGCTATGACGATATAGGTGCTTTGAGTTATAAGATTATACAGGTTCCGCGACGACAGGAACTTGGGATTGAATATCGAGAAGAATACGATGAGCGCAACAAGTATGATATAGACGGTACCCTCCTGATATATGTAGCGTCCGGCGCCCTTCAGTTTTTCTTTCATGGCTTTTCCTCCTTACATCCCGGACGCGAGCTGCAGCACGCGCTCCTGTGAGAACTCGTCCCTGTGAAGCTCCCCGGCTACCGTTCCCTCGTGCAGCACCACTATCCTGTCTGACATTCCCATGATCTCCTCCATGTCGGAGGAGATCATTATTATCGCCTTGCCCGCCTCCGCGAGCGTATTCATGAGCTGGTATATCTCCTGCTTCGCGCCGACGTCGATGCCTTTCGTCGGCTCGTCGAAAATGATTATCTCCGGGTCTGCCGCGAGCGCCTTGGCGAGAACCACCTTCTGCTGATTGCCTCCCGAGAGGTTCACTACCATCTGCTTTATCCCCGGCACCTTTATCGAAAGGTCCGAGCGGTATTTCTCCGCCGTCTCGCGGTTCTTTCGGCCAGAGATGAAGCCCAGCTTCGTCAGCTTCTTCATGCAGGAAAGCGAGGTGTTGAACATCACCGTGTTGTGTAGGATAACGCCCTGCTCCTTCCTGTCCTCGGGAATAAGTCCAATTCCGTGGCGTATTGCCGCGTTTGGGGAGGTGATGCGCGCCTTTTTTCCTTTTATGAATATCTCCCCGCTCTCAAGGCGCTTTGCTCCGCTCACCAGCTCCATAGTTTCGCTTCTGCCCGAGCCTACCAGCCCTGCGAAGCCGAGTATCTCGCCGCGGTGCAGTTTGAAGCTCACGTGCTCCACGCTGTTGCCCGTGAGGTCGCGCGCCTCGAGCAGCACCTCACCCGGCTCGGTCTTGCGCGACGGAAAACTCTCCGTCAGCTCGCGTCCAACCATGAGGCTCACCAGCTCCGGACGGTTCGTCTCAGAGGTGCGTATCGTCTTTATGAACCTGCCGTCGCGCAGAACACTGATACGCTCCGTTATCTGGAACACCTCGTCCATGCGGTGCGAGATGTATATGACCGTCACGCCGCGCTCCTTGAGCTTGCGAATTATCGAAAACAGCAGCTCCACCTCGTGCGAGGCCAGCGGCGCCGTCGGCTCGTCCATTATCATTATCTTCGCGTTGTTCGATATCGCCCTCGCGATCTCAACCAGCTGCTGGTTTGCTGGCGAGAGCCGCTGCACCCTCATGGACGGGTCGAGGTCGAAGCCGTATTCCTCGAACAGCTCTCTCTCAAGCGCGTTCAGCCTGCGCTTGCTGTATATCCGGCCCATCTTCCGGCCCATGAAAATGTTTTCCGCCACCGTCATCGGCGTGACGAGGTTTATGTCCTGATAAATGACAGCTACGCCGCATTTCGCCGCGAGCGCCGGGGTCATGCGCTCGTACCGGTTTCCGTCAAAGTCTATGACGCCGCCGGCATCAGGCGCTATGGCCCCTGCTATTATTTTGATGAGCGTCGATTTGCCCGCGCCGTTCTCACCGAGCAGGGCGTGCACCTCGCCCTGCTCGAACTCAAGAGATACGTCGTCCAGCGCCGTGACGCCGGGATATGTCTTGCTGATGTGCTCAAGCCTGAGCATGCCGGATCTCTCCTTTCGGCTGCTTATTCGACCGGTGTGAAGGTCCCGGACGCATCGTCCACAGTCACAACCGCGTCGCCTGTGGCGCTGTCTATGAAGCTCCAGAGGCCCGGTGTCGTGAACTCGCTGCTTGTATCTATGTTCTTCAGGCCTGTGATAGTCACGGTGTCGCCTTCGCGGACGTAGCTGCCCTCGTACACGTCCGTTATCATAGCATTGCCCGGCAGGAAGAAGCGGCAGGTCGTCTCGTCGAGGAGGTCTATCTCCAGCGTCTCCTTGCCCATCGCGCCATCAAATTCGCAGATGTAGGCCGTACCCTCGCCGGTCGGGGCCTCTCCGCCATCACCGGCGGGGGCCTCCATGCCCTCGACTGTGAATGTGAAGGCCGCGGTGTCTATCGTGATAGTCGCGTCGCCCGTCGCAGAGTCTATGTAGCTCCACAGACCCGGGGTCGGGTAGGGCGACGAGGAATCGACGTTCGCAAGACCCTTGATGCTGACGGTAACGCCGTCAGCAGCGATCTCGTATGTACCCGCGTAGACGTCGGTAATCATGGCGTTCCCGGGCAGGAAGAACTTGCAGGTACCATCGTCCATGAGGTCGAACTCGTGGGCCTCGGCTCCGCCTATGCCCTCCATCATGCCGATATAGGCCGTACCGCCCTCTATCTCGCCGCCGGTCACGCTCACCGGGGCGTCGTCGCTTTCGCCGCTCTCCTGCATCGACTCGTTATAGCCGTTCTCGGCATCCCAGTAGAGCATCAGGTTTTCGCGGGCAAGCACCTCCTCGTAAGTGAAGCTCTCGATGTACGGCGAAGTGTCGAAGCACACAAGCGCAGCGTTGCCGCCGTTCAGCTCCGCGTCTATCGGGAAGAACAGGCCTATGCTGTTGGGGTTGGACTTGCCGTAGTCCACGCCGGCCTAGCCGAACATGACGTTATAGGCGAGATTCGCCAGCGTCGCAGCCGCGTCCCCGCCGCCGAACTGGCAGGCGCCGCGGAACACGCTCTTGGTACCGGAGTCGGACACTGAGCCGATGAGGTACTCGTACTCGTCGCCCATGACGCCTCCGGAGAAGAAGGCGAAATCGTCCTGTTCGTCCTCGGGATAGGTGTCCATTATGTACTGGCTGCCCGCCGTGGACACCAGCGAGTTGTAGGCAATTATGACGCGCACGTCCGGGTTATCGGTCAGCACGCCCGCCACGACGCTGCGGTTGTCGCCGGAGATGTCCATCTCTGTGGCGGCGTCCTCAAAGCTCGTGACTCGAGAGGCGATCATCTCGCAGTAGACGGAGTTCTCGATGCGCTCGGACTCGGAGACTACCTCGCCCATGAGATTCACATACTCTCCGTCCTCGTTCTTGAGCCAGGGCTCGAGGATCTGTGCCTCTCCCGCGCAGCGGCTCTTGGCGTCATCAGAGATGGTGCTGCTCAGGAAGGCGACGTCCCAGTCGCCGTCCGGGTCCATGTTTTCCTCCACCCAGGTTTTTGCGACCGAGGCGACGTACATGCCTATCATGTACTCGTCGTCGGCAGATACCGCGTCGTAGGCGTCCTCTGAGATAGTACCCGTGCCGCCGCTGATGACAACCTTGATGCCCGCCTCGCGCGCTTCGAGAAGGCTGTCCTCAAGCGTCTCAATCTCGCAGGGCAGAACGACCAGCATCTCGGCGTCCATAAGGATAAAGTTCTGCACCTGCTGCACCTGATTAGACACACTGTCGTCCGCTGAGACGACCTGTACGTCATAGCCAAGCTCCTCGAAGGTCTCAGTCAGCGCCGTGGATTGCAGCTCCGCTATGCTGCTAGACATGTTCTGCATGCAGACGCCGATGAGCTTACCGTCCTCGCTCCCGGCATTACCGTCAGCCGCAGGCTCCGAGCCGCAGCCCGCGAGCAGCGTGACGATAAGCATAGCCGCAAGAATTAGACTCACTATCTTTTTCATGTTCTCTCCTCCATATTAAATGCTTATTCACCCTTGGTACCTCGATTGTATCTCCAAGCGAGCCTCTTGAAAATCGGATTTGCGCCTTCTGCTATGCAATATATTTATATATCCACCTGACATTATGTACAATATGACGGGTTGTTCTTTGGCAGTGCTGCCAATTACTTGACACTGTAGACAAAATACTGAAAGCTCAAAAGACAAAAGTCTAATGTGCTGTTATGCTGATTTTTGGGGGCTCTGATTTATGGACCTGGAAAGGCTTTCGGAATTTGCACAGGCCGCAAGGTGCGGCAGTATGAAGAAGCTGTCGGAGGAGACGGGCGTCCCTCAGGCGACGCTAGCGGCTCGGCTGCGGAGTTTTGAGAATGAACTGGGCGTGGAGTTGTTCCGGCGCAGTCCGAGCGGCATTGTACTAACGCAGGCCGGCGAGCGCCTGCTGCCCAGCGCGGAGGAGATACTTGAGGACCTGCGTCAGCTCCGCTACGAGCTGCGCGAGGCAGAACGTCATCGCTACCGCCGCCTGCGCATAGCCGTAACCGGCTCCGGTCTGCCGCTCTACCTCGGCCCATTTCTGGACGAGTTGAATCTCCGCTACCCGGATATGAGCCTCGAGCTGTTTGACGACACGCGCTTTTCCATTGAGGACGGCCTGCGCAGCGGCGCTGTGGACATATACTTCGCCCCGGTGATGAGCGAATTTGAGATACCCGGCCTCACAAAAACCACAGTTGCGGCCTCAAGCCAATATGTGCTGATGTCAAGGTCACATCGGCTTGCTTATCGAAACACCGTTAGTCTCAAGGAACTTGACGGCGAGAGTTTTGTCCTATATCCGCGCACAAAGGAGAGCAGCATAAGAGACTTTCAGTTTTGCAACCTGAAAGCCTCCGGGATAACATATAAGGTATATGAGAGCGAGACTTCCCCGCTGTTTTATAAACTCCTGGTACCCATCGGCAAGGGACTGATACTCTCTCCGCGCGACATGATGGACCTTCCGCCGAATACGGTATGCGTTTCAGTGACGGACGTTCCACACCCCGCTGCTCCGTGCTTCTTTTACGACAGGGCGCTGTTGAATGAGGAGACCGAGGCATTTGTCCGGGACTACGTGATATTTGCGAAGGAGGCGCACAGGCGTGAACACAGAGCGGCTCTATGAGTTTCTGGTTTTGTCTAGGGTGCTTAACTATTCCCGCGCAGCCAAAGCGCTGTATATCTCACAGCCCATTCTTACCAGGCATATTCAGGCTTTGGAGGCTGAGCTGGGCGTACCGCTGCTCAAGCGCACGACGCACGGCGTTGCTCTTACGGAGGCGGGGCGTCTGCTGTCCAACCAGACAGAAGGCCTTTTGGAGAAGTGCGATCGCGCACTCGGTCTCACTCGTGTGCGAAACATGCCGGTAAAGGGCCGTGTCCGCATAGCCTGTGAGTTGGAGATCTCCTACGCTTCTCAAATTAGGGAGTTCACGCACAAATTCATGGAGAGATATCCGGACATTGAGCTGGACTTTGAAGTTGTGGCAGAAAATACTCCTCCTTCACTTTGTGCGCGTTGCGACCTGGTTTTTACGCCCTGCGAATATGCGCAGCCGCCTGCGGGCGTGGTCAGACGGCTCATATTCAGCCACGGCACCTATGCCGTGCTCCCGCCGGGCCACAAACTAATGACCAAGTCCCTCATTGCTCTACATCAACTCGCAGGCGAGACGTTGATAGTCCCCTACGCATGGGAACCCTTTGGCCCGTATGCCCGCAATTGGCTACTGGTTGAGAAGTCCACTCGCGGGCGCATTGGATGTATCAAGGCAACGAACCTCATGACGGCTCTTTTTCTGGTGTCCACAGGCAAGGGAATTGTGATAGCTCCTAGACATGTGCGCAACATGCTTACAAAGGATTGTTTCGTCGTCGGAATATCGGACCGCGATTGCCGATTCAACGAATACGTCTACTACAACGAGGCGACGGACAACGGCGCGGCCCGCCTTTTTTACGAGGAATTCCGAGCAGAGTACATAAGGGATTAATAAAAGCCGGACGGGGAAACCGTCCGGCTTTTATTTTGAATGCGCTTACATGCCGGCAAGCGCTTTTATTGTGGCGTATCGCTCGTTTGCTGCGCGCTGGATGGAATCAAGCTGTACGGGGCTCAGGTTTTTGAACTTACCGATCAGGCTTGTGAACTCAGTCACGCTGATGGGCTTTTCGTTTTTGTAATTGAGTTTGAAACAGCCGTCCGCTCTTTCCCAGAGCGGGAACATGTTCGTGAGCACTGCCAGCCTGGATACCTCGATAGTCATGTCCTGAGGGAAACTCCAGCCCGTCGGGCATGGTGTGAAAATATGCAGATAAGCAAAGCCTCGTTTGGAGGCGGCAAGGCCCTTTTGTATTTTCTCGACCATGTCACGCATGTTCCACGGCGTTGCGGTGGCGCAATATTCTATACCGTGCATGGCCATTATGAGCGGCAGATATTTCTGCGGCTGCTGCTTGCCGGAGAGCATCTTGCCAACAGGCGTGGTAGAGGTGCGGGAGCCTTCCGTGGTTGTGGAGCTCCGCTGATATCCGGTGTTCATGTAACCCTCGTTGTCATAGCAGACGTAGAGCATCTTTTCTCCACGTTCTGCCGCTCCGGAAAGGCTCTGGAATCCGCAGTCGGCAGTAGCTCCATCGCCGGCTACAGCTACTATGTTGACGTCTCCCCTGCCCCGGCGTTCATATATGTGGCTGAGCCCGCTCATAAACGATGCCGTGTTGTCCAAAAGGGGTATGTGTACCGGTATTTTCATGCCTGTATTGTGGCTCCATCCGATCGCGCCGCTGCCAGCCATACATCCAGGCGGTACGCATACTATCGTATTCTCTCCGGCCAGCTGCAACACTCGCCGGAGCACAAGCTCGCCTCCGCATCCCGGACAGGCAGAAACGCCCGGCGATACCATGTCGGGAAGCTGCCTTAGTGTTTCAATGTAACCCATTGCTCTGCCCCCTTCAATCTTTCATCAGCCAGAACGTTTCGTATAATCCGGGGCTGTTCTTGATTTGTTCCAAGATGTCTATGACAGCGGTGAAATCGGCTACGGAGATATCCGCACCGCCCAGCCCTCCAATGGCCGAGAACGATGCCTTGTCCAAAGCGTCGCTGAGAGCGGCTCTTGTTTCAACAAACATTGGCCCACAGTTCCAGCCAAAAGACACGCTCCTATCAACACAGCAAAAAGCGCGTATGCCGCTCAGTGCAGAGCGGAGTTTCGCCTCCGGGAAGGGACGGATAAAACGAAGCCTCACGAGTCCGACTTTTATGCCGCGTTCCCTGGCTTCATCCACAGCGTCCATTGCCGCGCCGCTCATTCCGCCTATGGTCACAAGGGCGACCTCTGCATCATCCATCCGGTATTTGCTCAACGCTCCGCCGTAGAAACGGCCGAAGTGGGCTGAAAACCTCAATTCAGTCTCTTCGATCACCTTTAAAGCCCGCTGCATTGCGGCAAGGTGATTTTTGCGGTAGTGCATCAACAGTTCGCCGGGTGTCATCGGGTCAAGCGCCAGCGGTGACTCCGGGTCCAACAGCGCCTTCCTCTCCTGACCACGAACACGCAGGAACGCGTCAACTTCTGCCTGGGATGGCATATACACACCTGTCGTCAGGTGCGAACTGTAGAACCCATCATAACAAACGCAGACTGGTATGCGCACATCCTGATGTTCCGCGATCCGGTAGCCCTGTATGATCATATCAGCGATCTCCTGGTTCCCGTCGCAAAAGACCTGTATCCAGCCGGCATCTCTAACGGACATGACGTCTTGCTGTCCGCTCCATATGCTCTCGGGAGAGGTCATCTCACGCGTGGCTATGGCCATGACCATCGGCAGGCGCAGCGTTGACATTCTAAAGAACGGCTCATACATGAGAGCTAGTCCTTGAGCGCTCGTGGCGGTGAACACTCTCCCTCCGCCGGCTGCAGCGCCCTGTACGACGCTCATGGCAGAATGTTCAGACTCCACTTGAACGAGCTCGGTATCCAGCCGACCCTCATGGACCATCTCTGCCAGATGTTCAACAACAGATGATTGCGGAGTTATTGGATATGCCGCGACCAAGTCCGGCCTGCAGAGCGCAGCCGCCTCGGCTGCGGCGTAGTTGCCGGTGAGGACCATGTTACTTCCCATCGTCCGCGCCCCCTTCATGCTCCATACTTATAGCGCCCCTGGGACATTCTGCAGCGCAAATGCCGCAGCCCTTGCAATAGTCATAGTTGATGTAATACCCGGACTCTTCTGACCAACGGATTGAGTTCACAGGGCAGTAACCGAGACACATGCCGCAGCTTATACACAGGTCATTGTCCATGACCGGCCGGTGCGTTCGCCAGCTAGCAGTATCTAGTACATACATGCCGCGGTTGCCTATCGGAGTAACAAATTCGGCATCATTCACCTGCATTACCTCCCTTCAAATAGTGAGCGCCTGCATAGCCGCGCTCAGCTGCTATGCGGTTTTTGTCCCCGAATGCAGCGGCTACTTCATCGAGCAGCGTTTCAACATCCACCAGCCCGACAACTCGGGCAAAGGCCCCGACTACGGCGGTGTTGGGCAGGTTCTGACCAAACAGTTCCTCGGAAATTCCCGTAGCATCAACAGCGGCCACGCTCCCGGCGCAGGACGGCACACAGAGTTCTCCAAGTGGCTTTGTGCTGTTTACCAGGACAGTACCGCCTTGCTTGAGCCCCGCAAAGGTCTGCGGCAAGGCACAAAGTGTGTCGTCCATGACTATGATAACATCCGGCTCATATATTTGAGTTTTCCGTCGGATCTCGTCGTCGTCGATACGCAAAAAACCATAAACAGGCGAGCCCTTGCGCTCCACACCAAAGAACGGGATGAACTGCGCGCAAAGCTTGCACTCCACGGCGGCTTTAACGATTATCTGAGAGGCCTTGACAACGCCCTGACCACCTCTGCCGTGTAAACGTATTTCTTTCAAGCCCATCACTCCTGTACCTATAATCGGAACGACGTTCCGTATTGGTTAAATAAATTATGGCATCATAAGCCTGTTTTGTCAAGCTCAGATGCCAATGTTTTTCAGGCTGTTGCGGATACTGTTCACAACCGCGTCAAGCTGAGATTCCAGCGCGGCGCGGCTGCCGCTGACGGAGACGGCGGCAAGTATATCGCCCGCCGCATCCAGCACCGGACAGCCTATGCAATACAGCCCATCGTGTGTTTCACCATCATCCAGCGCATATCCTCTGACGCGAGTGACTGAAAGCTCCGATTCCAAAGCCGCTTTATCCGTTATTGTCGAGTCCGTGTAACGCTTGAAATCGCATTCTTCTAAAAGCTCTGCGCGCTGCTCTGCCGGAAGCCAGGCCAGAACACACTTGCCTGTCGCAGAGGCGTGCATTGGTAAAGTTCCTCCCACTCTCGAGGACATATAGACAAACGAGCCCGCGGATACCTTGTTTACTATCGTCAGCTCTTTGCCGATAAGGACGGCCAGGTGGGCCGTAGCTTGGAATTCCTCTGCCAATTGAGAAAGCGCCGGTGCAAGCACACGTGAAAGCTCGCTCCGCTCCCTGACCAACGAACCGTATAGCAGAAAGCCGACCCCGAGCCTGTACTTCCCCGTTTCTGCGTTTTTCAAAAGGAACTTTCCGCACTCAAGAGAGGCTACAATACGAGCTACTGCCGATTTTGAAAGCCCAAGTTCCCTGGACAGCTCGGAAATGCCGCGCTCTTCTCTCTCAACAAAGCAGCCGAGAAGGCGGAGCGCGTTGGAAACTGACTGGGAATATTCACTTTTTCCGCGCTCGGCCATCGTCTCAGCACCTCTTTCAGCTTATCATTTCACGGAACTTTTGTTCGTCTATTATCTCTATGCCAAGGCTCTCGGCCTTGGTCAGCTTGGAGCCTGCGTTCGCGCCGGCTAGGACATAGCTTGTCTTTTTTGAAACAGAGCCGGAGGCCTTGCCGCCGTAGCTCTCAATTATGGCCGCGGCCTCGTCCCGCGTCCAGCTCTCGAGTGTGCCGGTCAGGACAAAGGTTTTTCCCTCAAAGCGGTTATCCTTGCGCTCCTCGCCGGAGTCAAAGGACACGCCTGCCTCGCGCAGCAGCTCTATCTGGTGACGGGCCTGGGGCTCGTCAAACCACTGGCGGATGAAGCCCGCCGTGATCTCACCGATGTCGGGAACGGAGCAGAGCTCCTCCAAGCTGGCGTTCATAAGTTTATCCAGAGTCCCGAAATGCGAGGCCAGCACCTTTCCCGCTTTCTGGCCGACCTGTCGTATGCCGAAGGCACAAAGCAGTCTGGCAAGTCCTGCGCTTTTGCTCTTTTCTATGGCCGCCATGAGGTTTGCGGCAGACTTTTTGCCCATTCTGTCGAGCTTTGTCACGGCCTCTGCTTCAAGGTAGTAGATGCCAGCGGGAGTTGTGAGCAGTCCGGCCCTGATGAGCGCGTCCGCAACGGCAACGCCCAGGCCTTCGATGTCCATAGCCTCCCTGGAGGCAAAGTGTACAATATTTCTCAGCCGCTGTGCGGGACACTCGGCGCCCGTGCAGCGCATGGCGACGCCGTCCTCGTCCCTGACGATGGGAGAGCCGCACTCCGGACAGCTTTCCGGCAGGTGGAAGGCAACTGTGCCTTCGGGACGTTTGGATTTCACGACTTCCAGAACTTCTGGGATTATCTCCCCCGCTTTCCTGACGACTACCGTGTCCCCTATGCGCACATCCAACTTGTCGATAAAGTCCTGATTGTGAAGCGTGGCATTTGTAACGGTCGTGCCGGCGAGCCGCACCGGCTCTATGACGGCTTTGGGCGTGAGCACACCGGTCCGGCCGACCTGGACGACTATGTCCTTTACCACGCTCTCCTTGCGCTCTGGCGGGTATTTGTACGCAGCGGCCCAGCGCGGAGCCTTGGCGGTACTCCCCAGCTCCTCGCGCTCGGCCAGGGAGTTTATCTTTATGACGGCGCCGTCTATATCGTAGGGAAAGGCCCCCCTGCTCTCGCCTATGCTCTCGACCGCGGCCTTGCAGTCCTCAAAACTGCGGCATATCCTGTACGGCACCGCGTCAAAGCCGAAGTCGCGCAGGGCGTCCAGCGTTTCGGCGTGAGTCGTGAACTCGCGGCCCACGGACTTCTGAATGTTGAAAACGCAGATGTCCAGCTTTCTCGAGGCTGCGACCTTCGGGTCCTGCTGGCGCATTGAACCCGCGGCGGCGTTGCGGGGATTGGCCAGCAGCGGTTCTCCGTTCACCTCGCGCGCGGCGTTGAGCTCCTCAAACACCGCCTTGGACATATATACCTCGCCCCGGACTATCAGGCGCTCCGGAGCGTTTTTCAGCTTCAGCGGAAGATTTCGCACTGTTTTAAGGTTTTCTGTGACGTCCTCGCCCGTCACACCGTTGCCGCGGGTGGCGCCGCGGACAAAGATCCCGTTCTCGTACTCCAGCGACATGGACAGTCCATCTATCTTTGGTTCGGCGCAGTATTCGCGGCCCTGGGGCAGAGCGGCGAGCATCCGCTCGTCAAAGGCCCGCAGTTCATCGAAGGAGAACACGTCGTTCAGGCTCTCCAGTGGCACCTCATGCGTCACCGGGGCAAAGCTGCTCTTTGCCGTGCCGCCCACCTTCTGCGTAGGCGACGAGGCCGAGTAGTACTCGGGGTGCGCGGCCTCGAGTTCTTCCAGGCGGCGCATGAGCGCATCATATTCAAAGTCCGAGATGACCGGCGCGTCCTCGTCATAGTAGTGCCGGTTGTGCTCCATTATTTCGGCCCTCAGGGCTTCTATCTCCTGTTTTGCGTCCATTCAACTTGTCTCCATATCCAAATAGGTCTGCGGCACCTTGCCGACGATCACCGTCTCAGCTATTAGTATTTCGCTGACGACCTGGGTTGAAACGGTGCGCCAGGGCATGATGACGTCGATATCAATGACAACATCCAGTTTCATCTGGTGCTTTGTCTGGTTGATGCCCGCTGAGATCAGGTCGTTCTTGAAGTCAACCCTAGACGAGCTCAGCATAGTTATGTCAACCGGTATGTCCGGCCCCCTGCCCAGCAGCAGACTGGAGCCGAGCAGGTTGCCTATGGGAATGGCGAGCGACAGCTCGCCGCCGTCCGCGGCCTTGACGATATCGGACAGCAGCTCAGAGGACATCGCGTTTATCCGGGCCATGTTTGCGCGCACGGCGGTAACATTGCCCTCACCGTCATGCTCGAGCGTCACGAAGTAGTCGTAGTCATAGTCCTCACTCGCCAGTTTGCGGCTGATGGTATCGTTTATGCACAGCGTCATGAGGTCCGTCGCATCCGACAGCACCATGTCACAGCTGAGCTCACGCAGGTATATGGTACCACGTATACCGACTGACAAAGCTACAGCCGCTATCAGCATCAATACCAAGGCGAGCTTTGTCCTCTTTCGCATTTTCGGCAGGTGTACGTCAAGATATAGCGGCCTCCGATTTCTGCCGCGCAGCATGGGCAATCACCCCCATGCTATTTATATGAGGGCTATTTGTCCAGCATTTCCGCGATAGCGTTCATTATTCCCAATCTGCCGGACTCATAGGTCAGGCCGCCTTGGAGGAAGGCCCTGTACGGCTCGCGCATCGGGCCGTCCGCGGAGAGCTCTATCGACGAGCCCTGGATGAACGCACCGGCAGCCATTATTACCTCGTCCTCATAGCCCGGCATCTGCCAGGGCTCAGGCGTGACGTAGGAATCCACCGGGGAACCGGCCTGTATTCCGCGGCAGAAGCGGCAGAGGTTCTCCGGAGATTTGAGCGTCACGGTTTGGATGATATCGTATCTCGGCTCAAACGGGCCGGGCTCGGTGTCAAAACCGAGCTTTTGCAGCATAGCCGAACAGAGCGCCGCGGTCTTAAGCGCCTGGGCCGTCGTGTGCGGCGCCAGGAAAAGGCCCTGGAACAGCTGACGGTTTGTGCCGAGGGTGCAGCCGCACTCTCCGCCTATGCCGGGGACAGTGAGCCGGTAGGCGGCGCGCTCCACCAGTTCAGCCTTTCCGGCGATGTAGCCGCCGGTGGGCGCTAGCCCGCCGCCGGGGTTTTTGATGAGCGAACCCGCCGCGAGGTCTGCGCCCAACATATTGGGTTCCTCCGTCTCTGTAAACTCGCCATAGCAGTTGTCCACGACACATATGGTATTAGGCGACACGCGCTTGACGAGGCGGCAGATCTCTCCCACCTCCTCCGCCGAGAGCGCCCTGCGGCTGTCATAGCCGCGCGAGCGCTGTATGAGAACTGCACGGGGCCTTATCTCCCCCACACGGCGCTCGATACTCTCCATATCCGGGCCGCCGTTCTTCGTGGCAACCTCTGCGTATTTTACGCCGTAGAAGCCCAGGGAACCGTAAGCGTCGCCGGAAATGCCTATCGCCGTCCTGAGTGTGTCGTAAGGTGCGCCCATGAGAGGCATCAGCGTATCTCCTGGTCCGACCGAGGCAAAGAGCGCAGAGGCGATGGCATGGGTACCGTTCACGAAGCCCGTGCGCACCAGCGCCGACTCCGAACCGAACACGCGCGCCCAGATCTTATCCAGCGTCTCGCGGCCCAGATCGTCGTAGCCGTAGCCCGTTGTACCCGCAAAGCAGGACTCGGAGACTCGGAATTCCTGGAATGCCTCCATTATCCGCCGCGTATTTATACGCGCGACTCGGTCTATCTCCGCAAAACGCGATGCAAGTTCCGCCTCGCAGTCCTCCGCGAGGCGCTCAATTTCCGTCGGTATATCACTCAGCTTCATCGTCTTTGAACCCCATAACTATTTCTCTGAATTTGTCGCCGCGCTCGGCAAAATTGCGGAACCTGTCGAATGACGAGCAGGCCGGAGACAACAGCACGATGTCGCCAGGCACTGCCATTTCGCGCGCGGACAGCACTGCCGTAGTCAGGTCCGGTACGATCTTTATCGGCAGGCGCATCGGGTCGTAGAATACGCTGCGGCGCACTGCAATGGCTATCTGCTCCGCCGTATCGCCCGTAAGGAACAGCGCGCGGACCCGCTCGCAGATCTCGTCCGCAAGGCCGTCAAAGCTGACGTGCTTGTCGTGGCCGCCGGCGATGAGGATGGGCTTAGCCCGCATCGCGCGCAGGCCGGCAATGGTCCTGGTCGGGCTGGTGGCAATGGAGTCGTTGATGTAGGACACACCGCCGAGCTTCCTGATTAGCTCAAGCCTGTGCGTCACGCCGCCGTAGCTGCGCGCGACCGCGCGGCAGAGCTCCGGCGAAACTATCTCATCCACCGCGGCAAAGGCGGCCATGTAGTTTTCAACGTTGTGCACGCCGGGCAGCAGTATCTCCGAAGCGGGGATGATGCTCTCGACCTCGTAGCCGCGGCTGCGGTAGATCATGCCGTTTCGGCAGAACACGCCGTTTTTGAGCGTTTCCTTGCGGCTGAACCTAAGCACGCGCGAGTGCGCCTCCTCGCCAAAGCGAGCGGTGAAGGCGTTGTCGCTGTTCACGACCAGGACGTCTTCCGCGGTCTGATTGGCAAATATCTGGCGCTTCGCGTTCACGTAGTCGTCAAAGTCCGGGTGTTTATCCAGGTGGTTGGGAGAAACGTTCGTGACAACGGCCACGTTCGGGCGTATGTCTATGCTGTGGAGCTGGAAACTCGAGAGCTCAAGCACAGCTATGTCGTCCGGGCCGAAACTAGGTATCTCGCAGAGCAGGGGCTTGCCTATGTTACCGCCCAGATGCACAGTTTTTCCGGCGGCCTTCAGCAGTTCCGCGATGATGGACGAAGTCGTAGTCTTGCCATCCGAGCCGGTGATGCCTATCGTACGGCAGGGGCAGAGCCTGAAAAAGGCCTCCATTTCGCTCGTGATGACCGCGCCGCGCTCCTTTGCTTTCACTAGGGCTAGGTCTATGGGCAGCAGTCCGGGTGTGCGGAAGATGTAGTCAAAATCCTCAAGGCCCTCGAGATAGTCGGGGCCAAGGCGCAGCTGTGCGCCACGCTCGCGCAGCTGCCCTGCAGTCTCGCCCAGGGCCTCTTCGCTGCGCATGTCGCAGACGCAAATTTTGTGTCCGTTATCCAGCAGCAGGTCAATGAGCGGCATGTTGCTGACGCCCATCCCCAGTACGGCTATGCGCCTGCCGCCGAGGGAGTCAACGTATTCCTGAAGTGTCAAAATAATCACCTCTCAACCCGTAATTATAACCTGAGTCCGTCCCGAATACAACAATTTTATGCCTTCCCGCCTTGACATTCCCCGCGTTCTAAGAGTTATAATGTATGCGCACAAAGCGAAAAGGAGTCTTAATATGGGAAAAACAACAGCTCGCAGGCATCTGGCGGCGCGATGCGCCCTTTTGCTCGCGGGACTGGCAGTTATGGCGCTGGGAGTGGCGCTGTCAATCAAGGCTGAGCTAGGCACCTCGCCAATATCGAGCTTGCCGTTTGTCACCGCGGAGATCTTCGATCTGTCCGTCGGTACGACAACTATAATTCTAAACTCGCTCTTCGTCCTGGCGCAGATACTGCTGCTCAGGCGGAGTTTTGACTGGTATCAGCTCCTGCAGATACCAGTTGCCGTTGCCTTTGGGTTGCTCATTGACCTCTTCGGCCTTGTTCTCGCTCCTGTGGAAGCTGGGAACTATGTTCTTCAGTGGCTTCTTTGCGCCGGCGGGATAGTGTTTGTGGCGCTGGGCGTCAGCATCGAGGTCACGGCCCAGCTGGTTCCTACTGCCGGCGAGGGCCTGGTCCTGGCCGTTTGCCAGGTCACGCCGTTCAAGTTCGGCAACATGAAGGTCGCGCTGGACGTCACGCTGGTACTGCTCTCGGTCTTGCTGGGCCTGCTTGTGCTCGGCAGGCTGGAAGGCGTGCGGGAAGGCACAGTCGCGGCGGCACTGCTGGTCGGTACGCTGACAAAGCTCTTCCGCAAGCCGCTGGCAGGACTGGAGAAAAAGCTCGCGCCGGAACTTGACTAAGCCCGGCGCTGAGGTTAAAATACCTCATTGAGCGGGCCGGACGGCCGCGGGCATAAGGCGAAAGCCTGTGCGTGAGGAAAGTCCGGGCTCCATAGGGCAAGGATAACGGGTAACACCCGCCAGGGGCGACCCTCGGACAAGTGCAACAGAGATATACTGCCGGGCATCTGCCCGGTGATGGTGGAAAGGCGGAGATAAGCGCCCGCCCATCGGCTGGAGACAGTTCGGTGCTGTAAACTCTATCCGGAGCAACACCGTGGAGGGACAATAGGCCGGCCCGGCCGTCCCGAGGAGGTGGCTAAAGCCTTGCGGCAACGTAAGGCGTAGATAGATGGCCGTCGATCACAGAACCCGGCTTACAGGCCCGCTCGCAACAAAGGAAAAGCGCCGCTCACGCGGCGCTTGTTTCTTTTTTTTCGCCCTTGTACGCGGCCATTACGAGGATCGCTGGTATCAGCGAATAGTGGTATCTCCCTGCAACCTCCACCAGCATCTGTGCAAGGACAAGCCCTATGGCGTATAAGGGCAGCAGCATGAGGATGCTGCTCTCCGCCCGGCGCAGCAGCAGCACGCAGTTTAGGGCGGCCATGAGGATACAGGCCCAATAAAAGCCCGTACACGCAGCGCTGAACAGGCTGGGGTGTTCCAGGGACTCAAGCGAATACTCCACGCATCCGCTGTCCGTGCCGATGAGCGTGCCCAGCTTGCGCAGGAGAAATCCCGGCCAGTCCTGTATCTGCGCCGCGCGTTGTTTTGACAGCTCCTGAAATTGCTCCTGTATCTGTACGGCCGTGGATCCGGCTTCGCCGTTCAACTCGTCCAGCAGCGCGGAATCCTCCTCGTTCCACGCACCGCCGGAGTCCTCATTAAGCCCGACATACATGTTATAACCTACGGTACGCGCTGGCGGTTCTCCAAGAATATCTTCAAGGTGCGAATCTATGAGCGGCCCCGTAACGGCGCTCACCAGCAGCGCAGCTGCCAGGAAGGACAGCCATCGCAGTCCGCTTGACTCCCCAAGACGTTTTGGCTCCAAAAACAGCAGCCAGAGCAGCAACGCGATAACGGGTATTGCGGCAATCGGTCTGCAAACATTTAGAAGCCGCAGCAGCAGTCCTCCCAAGATGCCCGCGGCCAGCCATTTGCATATCCCGGTCCTGGAACCGGACGCTGCCGAGCATAGCAGCAGGAATCCGAGAAGCAGCACTGTGTACAGCGGCTCGGACAGGACGAGGCTGTTGAACATCGTCTGCGACGGGCAAAGTATCCACAGCAAATACGCTGATATCGCCTGCCTGAGTCCAAGCTCACGCAGACAGAGCAGATAAATGCAGCCCCCGGCCAAGAGACTGAGTATCACATTCAGCCATTGAGCCAGCAGCGGAGCCTCTCCAAATATACGAATAAATGCTCCGAGGAAAGCGGAATAACCGTAAACATGGGGGAACAGCGCCATGTAGCGCCATCCAGACTCCGGTCTGAACCCTGCAAGGGCACAGGCATAGTTGTAAAATGTCTCACTGTCGCCGCTTAGCGGGACGCGGACAAGCAGGATGTACCCTCCCTTTATAGCCAGGCAGAGCGCGCTGAGCAGCAGAAAACTGCGGAGCGCGCCCAGCCTTGCAAGGAGCCCGGACAAACGTGGCAGCAAAAGCCACAGCGCAGCAGCCAGCACTATGGCGGCCGGAAATATCAGAAATGATTCCAATGCCAAAGCCAGAGCTGCGCCGACAGAAGCCAACAAAATGAGGGCGAATATTATAAGCATTGAGCGCAAACAAAATCTGTTGAACATAGCAGGTCACACGTGGTCCCAAAAAAGCAGTTGTTTTATCGTATAATAAAATTATACCATGTATCTCCCGGATTGGGAAGAGCTCACATCTTGCTCTTGACATTCGGAAATTAGTGGTGTAAAATTGCGCAACGGTCCCGCGTGTTGGGATATGTTTGGAAAGGAGCGTTACCGGCCTCATGGAGGACAGCGACAGTAGCGATTGTAAACCGCGCTCATACGGTATAATTTGCGCATATCTGTGCCGCTTATAGGTACAGGTGCGCTTTTTTGCGCTCATTTTCAGGTTTGAACAAGACAGTTGGAGGTCATACATAGTATATGGAATATCTCACAAGTATAGCGATAATGGTCGTCCTCGTAATCTTCTCGGCCTACTTTTCGGCCACTGAGACTGCGTTCTCATCTCTCAACCGCGCCCGGCTCAAAGCCGAGGCTGAACGCGGAGACAAGCGCGCGGGCGACGTGCTCTCCCTTGCGAATGACTTTGACAGGCTCCTGTCCACCCTGCTGATAGGGAACAACATAGTCAACATTGCGGTGTCGTCCATCGGCACAGTGATGTTCATAAAGCTGCTCAATGACCAGGACAAGGGCGCTTCGGTATCCACCATCGTAGTGACCGTTGTCGTGCTCATTTTCGGAGAGATCACGCCAAAGAGCATCGCCAAGGAGTCGCCGGAGGGCTTTGCCCGTTTCTCCTATCCCCTGCTTCGGCTATTCATGTGGATACTGCTGCCGCTCAGCTGGATATTCGGTCTGTGGAAGAAGATGGTGTCCAAGCTGTTCCGTGTCAAGGATGAGCGCAGCATGACCCAGGAGGAGCTTTCCGTCCTCGTGGACGAGGCTGGCGAGGGCGGCGGTATCGACAGCGACGAGGTGGAACTGCTGCGCAGCGCTTTGGAGTTCACCGAGCACGAGGCCGGAGACATTCTGACTCCGCGCGTCGATCTGGAAGCTGTGCCGCTGGATGCGGACGCCGAGAGCGTCGCCGCGGCTTTCCGCAGCTCGCGTTTTTCCCGACTGCCCGTATATGACGGAAGCATAGACAATATCGTCGGCGTCGTACACCAAAAGGACTTCTATGACCTAGGCATTGGTGAAGGTGGCCTTGCCTCCATCATGTCGCAGCCCGTGTATGTGCCGCCCAGCATCAGGATAAGCGCTCTGCTCAAAACCCTGCAAAAGGCCAAGGCACACATGGCCGTCGTCACCGACGAATACGGCGGTACGCTCGGAATAGTAACGATGGAGGATATCCTCGAAGAGCTCGTCGGCGATATTTGGGACGAGCATGACGAGGTCGTGGAAGAGCTCCACCAAATTGGAAAAGACAGCTACCGCGTCAACGGTTCTGCGGAGCTCGACGAAATTTTCGAGCGCTTCGATCTCGAATGCGAGAGTGAGAGCGTTACCATCAGCGGCTGGATTATGGAACAGCTTGGCCGCATACCGAAACCTGGAGACAGCTTCAATTATGGCGGTCTGTGCTTCACGGTTATCTCCGTGGACAGTCGGCGCGTTACGGAAGTTGAGGTAAAAAAGCTGCCTCCGCTTGAGGAAAATGATATGGAAAAATAAAATCTGCCGCCGCTCCGTATATCGGGGCGGCGGCCTTTAATGTAATTGACAGGTAGAAAAATACGGGTATAATTGAATTTATATTAATTTATATTAATTGATGATGTTGGGTGATTCGCTTTGAGCCTTGAGCTGACACTGCTTTCTGAAAACGAATATGATAGACTAAGTTCGGGCGAGATGACACCGGCAATGGCCGCCAGGTATTTGCAGGAAGGAGAGTTTAAGCTCCGTAGTTTTGACGAGGTCTTAAAGGTCATATACCCAAAAGCAGATCTGCAGTCGAGACTCGTGACGGCATTGGCTGAGGCGGAACCCGGAGCTAACTACGGCAGCGTCAGCCGGACGGTCCGTAATTGGATAAACGGACATTCAAAACCGACTAGGCGTGAAGATGTATTTCGAATAGCATTTGCGCTGGGCCTTTCCGAATCTCAGGCAAGCAGACTGCTCGGTATGTGTACGGATTACGGTATGCACTACCGTAACGGTCGCGACGTGGTCTATGCCTGGTTCCTGCGCACCGGCAAAGGCTATCCGGAGGCGCATGAGTTTTTCTCCCGCCTGCCCGCGATGCCGAGACTGGACTCGCTGCCTGATGGCGACAGTTCCCATCTCACGCGGGATTTGCAGAGCGTTTTTCTGCAAGTGCATACAAAGGACGAACTGCGGGATTGTTACATAGCCAATTTAGGGAACTTCGGCGCCCTGCACCTGCGCGCCTATGAATATTTTCGCCGGTATTTGGATAAGCTCATTCACCCCGTTCCCGCCTGGACAGGGCTAGAGGAGCCTGACTATTCCATGGAAGCCATCATGGAGCTGTATTTCTCCATGAACATGCCGTCAAGCCGGAGCAAGTGCGGCTACAGCGTTGTGCAGAGGCTCATAAAATGCAACTGGCCGAATACAACGGCGCTCAAGAACATCAGAAATCGAAAACTGGATGTTCCAAGAAAGCTGCTTCTCCTCCTCTACGTTATCACCGAAAACATCATAGACGGAGAATACCGCGAGACGGACGAGGATTATCTCACTCCGAGAGAAAGGCTGGACGACCACTGGTTTGCCATAAATGCCATACTAATGGACTGCGGTATGCCTCCGCTGGACCCGCGCAACGCCACGGACTGGCTCGTCCTCTACGCCGTCACCGCTACGGACGAGTCCATGAGCGAGCGCATGGAAAAGGTAATCGAACACATGTTCGCAGACAAATGAACGCATGAAGAAACCCCGGGGCGCATCACTCGCTCCGGGGTTAAGTTTTTGTTTTCTAGCCTTCCGGCCAGGGCTCGAAATCAATGTTTCCCAGCAGCTCTGCTTCCGGCATGATAATTAGCGCGTCCGGCGCGTTCTCAAAGCTGGAAAAAATCCTGCCGCCGTTGTCGAACTTGCCGCTTATCGTGAGGGGAATGCCGAGCAGGAGCTCTCCCCTGTTCACCAGCGAGCCTTCCACCTTGCCTGCGTAAGCGTCACTGAAACCGCTGCTTATAAAATAGCCTTCATTGAGGAAGCCCGCGCCTGAGCCCACGTTCAGCATGCTGCCGTAACAGTTGTAGTGGCCGCCGCTTTGTACGCCGACCTCTGCTCCGTCCAGCAGCTCCAGGGCACCGAACTGACCGTAAACAGCTCCGTCCGCAACAGTAATACCTGCGGCACCGGAGAGCTGCACGTTGTTAAGCTGTATCAATACTGAATCGTCTACCGCAACGCTAAGTTCGTCGGAAATCAGTTCCGAGCAGTCCAGGACGAGAAAACTGTCCCCGCTCACGTTTATGCTGTCCAACTCAGCTGCATTTTCGCTGGCGTAAACAGCCATAGAGCCGCCGCTGAGTTTCAGACTGCCCGCAGACATGCCGCACTTGCGTGAATAAAACCAAGAACCGTTGGAGACTTCCAGCACGGCGCTTCCGTTCTCCCAGCCGTTCCAATCGCCTATGATCTCCGTCATACCTCCGCCGGTGACATGCAGTCCGTCGCAGAGCAGCGAACCGTTGACTGTGAATATGCCGCCGCTCTCTACGCTGATTTGTTCGCCGCGCGGCAGGCTGAGCATCCCGCCGTAGGTAACATACAGCGCCTTGTTCACGTTCAGTGAGCCGCTCAACTCCAGGTATCCGTCTATCCTCACCGAACTCACGTGCGGGTTGGATAGCGCCTCAATAAGCATCTCTTCGCTCGTGGCGGAAACTACCGTGTCTGGCGTGTCGATCTGGCTGTAGTCCACCTCCCAGACCTTGCCCTCGATGTTTCCGGAGTAATTCGTGCAGTTGCTGCGCAGGAGCAGCACGCCGTCCTCTGTGCGGAAACTTGCGCCATCCTCGACTCTGAGCTCCAGACCGTCGTACAGGTCTATGAGCCCCAAGTTCTCAACCCTGCCGCCGCTCACCACTGAGAGAACACCATTATTGGAGTAGAGCTTGCCGTTGTTTTCAAAGGTCCCGGCGATCTCAAACGAGCCGTTGTTTATCAGCTCTCCGCCGAGATTGAACCAGCAGTCCTTGCCTATGCTCATACTGCCGGCGTTTATAAGGCAACCGATGTCAATGCCCAGCGAACTGTCTTGCTCAGACGTTTTGCAGCAGTTTATCGAGCCGTAGTTGTAGACATCGCAGAATACGGCATTATAACCCGAGATGTCCATCTCGCCGAGGTTTATCAGAGCTCCGTCGTTCGGGTTCTGAAGATCCAGCCAGAGCCCGTCATTGACGCTGGTGCTGCCCCTGTTCAGGATCACGGAGGATTCTCCACCCATCCAGAGGCCGCACTCCACGCTTCCGAGGTTAACCAGTTGGCAACCGTTCAGGCAGAAGTTGACTTGCCCCGAACTCTCTTCGGTGTAGAGCCTCGCTCCCTCGGACACAAGGACAGGTACACTGGCCGTGACTTCGCCGGCAAGCTCTATGTCGCCCTCAATGCGTATCGCTTTGACGGAAGCGCTGCCGCAGGCAGTTAACAGGCTGTTGTAGTTCGTGACGGTGACGGCATCAGCGAAAAGGCTTTCAATGGGTATATCAAAAACCGCGCTGGGCAGTTCCCCGCCCTTTTTGACAAAGCCGTCGTCCGTCATGGAGACAACGCTGCCGGCTACCATAGAATTTGGCTCCGTAACCAGTGTGCCGCCGTCCGCAATGACAAAGCCTTCGACAACTCCATCCAGCCAGAGCACACCGCCATCGGTCAGCGTAACGGAACCCGTCAGGTGAAGGCTCATGTCCTCCGGCACCAACAGCGGCTTTGACAGTGTCAGGGATACATCGCCGACACCGATATTGCTCACGCCGAGTATGACTGCCTCCGTGCCGCTGTCGCCCAGGAGCTCGAGCAGTTCCTGCTCGCTGGATGCAGTGCGCGCGTTTCCAAAGAGTTTGCTGCGCGTCTCGTCGTCCCACTCCGCGGACACCAGGACAGCGTCCGTACCTTGGACGTCCGGGTCCTCTTCTCCCGTCTGCGGCATTAAGGCCAGGGCAATGAGGCCGGCCACGGCCACCAGCGATAAGACTATGCCCAGTATCATCCGGCCGACGGGCTTTTTGGCTCGCACGGCCACGTGTTCGGCAATGTGTTCCGGCTCGGGATCAGTCTCGGGGACGGGCTCCGGCTCTGGCGCAGGCTCGGGCTGTGCCGGGATATCACAGCCCTCATAGAGCGCGGTGTGCAGCTCCTCCACCGAGCGGAAGCGCTGATGCTGCTTGATGCCCATGCCGCGCAGCAGCGCCTTCTCCTGCCGTTCCGTGAGGTCCACGCCCAGGCGCCGAGGCAGGATCATCTCGTCATCCATAAGTCTGTCAAGTGCCTGGGGCGGAGTCTTGCCGGTGATGCAATAGTATATCGTTGCGGAAAGGCCATAGACGTCGGTCCATGGTCCCTGGCCCTTGTGCTGGTATTGCTCTATCGGCGCATAGCCGTGTTTGAGCGTTATCGTCATCGTCTCGTCGCCCTGAGTTGATTCCCTGGCGCAGCCGAAGTCCAGCAGGCGCACCGAACCGCGCTCGAGCATGAGATTATCAGGGCTGATATCTCGGTGGATAAGCCCCGCCTCATGCACTGCGCTTAGTGCCGAGAACAGCGGCTCGATCATGTGCAGCAGCTCCCCCGCTGGGATCCGCCCGCCGCGCTGGTCCACCAGTTCTTTGAACGTTGTGCCGTCCACGTACTCCATGACGATGTAGGCAGTGTTGTTAGCCTCAAAAAAGTCGCGCACGCTGACTATCTCGGGCTGTTTATCCATTTTGGCCATCGTCCTGGCCTCATAGAGGAAGCGGCTCTTTCCCTTTTCGTAGCTGCCAGCCGCCCCCGAGTAGTTGCTGACGGACAGCGAGTTCTGCGAGTGCCTGGACACCCAGTTGGTCGGGAAGTACTCCTTTATCGCAACCTTGAGCTCCAGGCGCAGGTCACAGCCGATATAGGTTATGCCAAAGCCTCCCTCACCCAGCACACGTCCGACAAGGTATCTGTCCATCAAAACGGTCCCGGGAGGGATGTGGTGCGGCAACGGCGTATATGTTCCGGAGGTCAGGCCGCAGCTCGGGCAGACTCCGTCGTCACCGACCTTAGCCATGCAATATGGACAGTATTTTTTGTTCACGGCCTTCACCTCCCACCAAACGAGCATATGTTGTCATTATATAGGCTCCTTCCCGCGTTTTCAACCTTCATCATCGCTATATCCGGCAAGGCGGCAGAGATAGACCTCGTCATTGTCGTAATATGTGGCGGCGCCCATGCTTACGTAATAGATGTCATAGCTCTCGGACTTATCAACCAGAGCTTCTGCACAGTCGAGCAGCTCATCCTCGAGCTTATCAACCGAGAAGTGGTCTATCCATTGTACGCAGTACTTGAAATCTACGCCGAATTCTTCAAATACGGTTGAAAACTTGCTCCCGTCGGGCCTGTTGCTCTGATATGCAGTGTGTATTTCCTCGGCCCGCTTGGTCGCCGCCTCGACATAGCCGCGCACGGGTTCTACCTGCGGCGCGTCGGATGGCCTGCGGCTGTTTGTCTCCTGGGCGATATAGCAGCTCAGATACCAGTTGAAGCAAAAGCTGTCCGGGGCGCAATCGTCCTTGAACGACCAGTTTGCGCTGTCTCGTATCGAGTACGGAAAGCCCATGCCGTCCGCGAGATAGACTTCAATGTCGGAGTCGACGCGGTCAAGAGCGCTCTCATGCATCCAGAGCACGGGATACTCCCCCACGGAGTCGACGAGCGTGACAGTGCTGAGTCCGGCGGGGATATCGAGCACCACCGCCGCGTCCTCGTCCGTGACTCCGTATACCACTCCGTCGTCCGTAACGAAAATCAGTTTCAGGCTACCGACGCCGGTATCCATGCCGGTGGCAAAGGCCGCAACGTTTTCCGAAAGCCCCCATTCATCGAGGTCGGCGTAGAAGTCGTTGGTCTTGAAGAGAGCACGCAGCTTGTCGCAGCCGTCAAAGGCCGCCTCGCCTATCTCCATATTCCGCCTCGCAAACACCATCCGCAGGGAGCTGCAGCCGGCAAATGCGCGACTGCCGATGGATTCCACGCTCTCCGGAATTATGACAGTGCTCATAACGCTCTGACCCTGGAAAGCCTCATCCGCGATCGCCGTGACCGGTATCCCGTCTATGTCCTCCGGCACGGTAAGCACATCCTCGACAGCGCCCTGGCAGCCGGTCACCACCGCGTACTCACCGTAGCTGATATACTCTATCTGGTCTTTCACGCCGGACACCGGAGCAACGGTAGGCGACGGCTTCGGCATGGTCACCACAGGGTCCGAGCCATCAATATAGTTGTTGGGTCCGGAATTCGGCCCATCCTCTCCGCCGCCCAGCACTGCAACAAGCGCTATTATGAGCACCAGCGCGGCGGCTGCGATGCCGATGAATTTTTTCTTATTGCCCGAGACCGAACTCTTGCGTTTTTTTGCAGGCTCGCGCTTTTTGCGCTCGTTTGGCTTTTCCGGGCAGAGCTGACCGGTAAGCAGCTCGATGTGCTGCGGCCGCTTTGTCGGCTGTACCGCCATGCCCCAGAGCAAGGCGGCCTCCTGTTTCGGCGTCAGGTCCGCGCCCAGCTCCGTGGGCGGCTTAAGCGCGTCGCCCTCCAGCCGCTCTACGGCGGACGTGGGCAGAGAGCCCGTTATGCAGTAGTAGATAGTGGCGCAAAGCGAATATATGTCCGTCCAAGGCCCCTGGCCACGGGTCTGATACTGTTCCACAGGAGCAAAACCGTGCTTCAGCAGTATGCTCATGGACTTGCCGTCCTCCATCGAGCGCGCACAGCCGAAGTCCAGGAGTTTGAGACTTCCGTCCGGCATCCACATGATGTTGTCCGGGCTGATGTCGCGGTGGATGATGCCGGAAGCATGGAGCATACCGATGTCGCCCATGAGCGGCCTCAGCATGTAGAGAAGCTGCTGAGCCGGGAGCCTGCCCTCAGCCTGCATCTTGTCGCTGAGGGTCACTCCGTCGAGGTATTCCATTACGAGATAGGCCGTGCCGTTGGTCGAGAAGAAATCCTCCACCTGGACGACTGATTTGAGCGCGGTCTGCTTTGCCAGCAGCCTGGCCTCATCCAGGAAACTGTTCAGAGCGCCCTGGAGCTGTGCAGCCATACCCGGCTTCGGCTCAACGCATATGCCGTTAGTCCCTCGCGTGGCGCACTGTACGGGAAAGCACTCCTTTACTGCCACTCGCTTGCCGCTGTCCGGTTCAACCGCTATGTAGGTTATGCCGAAGCCGCCCTGGCCTATTGCCGCGCCGGTGAGGTAGCGGTGCAGGCCGCTGCCGTCGAGCATGGTGCCGGCGGGAAGCTGCTGCTCGCCCGGGGTCCAGTTTGTGGGCTTGCCGCAGCTTTGGCAGTAGCCGCCGGTGACGGGATGCATACAGTACGGGCAGTATTCCATCTCAGACCACCCCGCCCTTGCGCGTTATCATAAAGCACTCGCGTTCGGAGCCAAGCCAGAACTTGTCGCCAACGTGTAAAGCCACTGCCTGGCTAGCCGCCAATCTCTGGCCGTTGCCAAGATAGGTCCCATAGGTGGAGCCCAGGTCCTTCAGATACAGCGATGCTTCGGAGCTGTTATATATAAGGACACAGTGTACGCCGCTGACGCCCTGAGTGTTCGAAGGGTAGACAAGGTCATTTTTCCCGGGGTCTCTACCTATCCTGACCTGCGCTGTCAGCGAGAAACGCTTGCCTGCAAAGGCGCCGCTCAGGCACTGGAGGCGCAGCTCCTCAAGCCCCGTTCCGGTGTCCACGGAAGTTGTTTTGCCGTAATCCGTTTTTGCGGGTTTGCGTTTTGTGGGTATGCGCCCTTTTTTCTTCATAAACCAGAAGGTCAGGCCCGCGGCTGCCAGTATGATCACCGCTCCTATAACGATAAACAACCAGACCATACTGCCGCCGGATACGTCGTATTCGATACCGAGCTCGTCGAGCTTATCCCGGACGTAACTGATGCTTACGGAATAGGAAGAAGTACGGTCTCCGGTGGAAGCGTTCGCGCCCAGGATATAGGTGTTGATGCCGATGACTGCGCCTTTTGAGTCCAGGAGCGGACCGCCTGAGTTGCCGTGATTTATCTGAGCGCCGTGCTGTATCAGTTTGGTGTTGCCGAAGGTCGTGGAGGTGGTAAAGCGTTCGATGCTGCCGCCCGTTACGGTGACGTCGTCCACGTCGGCGACGAGGTTTCCGCCATAGACGCCCTGTTCCGTGAGGTCGGAAGAGCCGGGATAGCCCAGAGCAAAGACCTCGTCCGTCACTCCGAGCGCGTCATCGTCCTCAATGAGCGGCAGGGCCACCCGGCCTTCGGGAGCTTCGCTCGCGCGGATGACTGCATAATCCGGGTACATGCCGGAAGAGGCGTAGAGTACCGTGCAGGGTATCGCCTGGCTGGTGTCTAAACCGGTGACGGGGTTCCAGGCAAGATCGTTTTTGAGTATCCAGACACTGACGGCCGGTGCATCAAGCACTCCGCTTTCGGTATTGTAGCTGTTCTGGACAACATGTGTGTTTGTCACAAACACATCCGTAGCTTCCCCTGCTTTGCCTACGCCGAAGGCGGATCCCGTCGCATAGACTATGTCTCCGGTCTCCAGGTCAGGCAACATGGCCAGAATACGTACCACGCCGCTGCGCGCTTCCTCAGCAATGCGTTTGCCGCTGGCTCCGCAGCCGGACAGCAGGCCCAGAATTAGTATTATAGCCAACGCCAGGCTCAAAGCTCTTTTTTTCATCATTTACCCCCCTGTTTTTCACTCCATGTCCACCCATGCCGCCGCTGCTGAATTGTTGTCATTGTTGCTGGGGACTCGCGCCGTCAGTCTTGCACGCATGAGGCCGAGCCACTCTTCCGGGTCGGCCGCATTACGCAGGTCCTTTTCCATCTCAGACTCAACTACGAATTCCCAGAAGCCGTCCGTACACAGTAAGAATGCGTGTTTTCCCGGACTGAGCGCTTCAAAGTGCGTCTCAACTTTGAGTTCCCCGTCCTGGCCAAGCGCACGGTAGACTCGGTTGCGGTCCTCGTGAAAACGTATCTGGTCCTCGGTTATTGTCCCGAGCATGACTGCTATCTGAGACGCGCTGTGGTCTCGTGTGCGAGAAACAAGCCTTCCATCAAGAAAGTGGTATATTCGCGAGTCGCCTACATGCGCCCAAGCGGCCTTCATGCCGTTGACAGCCAAAAAAGTTATAGTTGTTTTCATCGCGCAGGCCTGGGTCTGGAGAGAGAGCACCTTGCGGTGCGCAGCCTGGACGAGCTCGCTCAGGTAGTCCTCAGATACCGTACCGTCCCATGTGGCGCCTACGAGCTCAGCCGCCGCTCTGGAGGCTGCCGCTCCCCCGCCGTGGCCGCCCAATCCGTCGGCCACTACGGCGCACAGCTTCACGCCAGACGCTGAAATGCAGACAAAGTCCTCGTTGTGGTCCCTTCCGCCGGTGTCGCTATAACTTGAAGTTTTAATCATGACCGGCCCGCCTTTCTCCCGATGCGGCTTCTATGATTATCGCCGTGTAGTTGTCCTGTGTTACATAGCCTTTGGCTTCCACCGCTCTGCGTATGGCCTCTGCCGCGTCCTGTGCCGGACGTTTAAGCGCGGAGCCAAGCTCGTCGGGACCCAACGCATTGTACACGCCGTCGCTCATGAGTATAAATTTGTCCCCCGGCTGAATATCCACCGGAGCCGCCGGGATATCAATGTACTTGAGATTGCCCATCCCCAGGTAACTGGTAAGTCCGCCCGCGCGCGGATTTGACACCGCTGCGTTGAAACTATCCTTGTCGTTAACCGCTGAGGTGAACAGCTCGTTCCTATAGACATGTTCCCGGTTTAGCTGCAGGAGTGCACCGTTCCTATAGAGCGCGATGCGGCTGTCGCCTACGCTTATCCAGTGAAATTTGCCTGAACGTATCAGTCCGGCTGCCAGGGTCGAGCCGCTTTTAGTCAGGTTTTCTGCCCCGAGCAGTCGGTTTACCGCCTGATTTGCCCGACCGAGCAGCTCCAGGAGAACCAGCCCAGGCTCACCGCACGCAGTGCAGAAACCGTCCAGCATTGCGCTGACGGCAGTCTGGCTTACTTTGTCGCCGTTTGAAAGCCCGCCCATGCCGTCCGCCACGACGGCAAGAAGCCCCTGTTCACACTCCAGCTCCGCAGGCGATACGGCAAAGCAGTCCTGCTGGCTCTCACGCGCGCCCTGCTCGTGGACCTTGCCGAGCGCAAAGCCGACAGGGCCGGCCGGCACGGCGGCGCGGCGCTTCCGCCTGAAAACCAGAAAGAGCACAGATACGATAAGCGCTGCGGCCAAGGCCGCTCCCGCGGCTATCCAGCCGCAGGTAATGCCCAAAGTCTCCTCAGGCGGCGCAGGCTGCTCCGTATGCGCCACGGGCTCCGGCGTGACGGCAGCAAAAGTATCTGCCGGCTCCTGTATCTGTGTGGGTTCCGGAGTGGGCTCCGGCGCCAAAGTGGCCGATGGCGAAGTCTCAGGAGCTGCCGAGGGCTCCGCGACATCGGAGGGCGGAGCGGTCTCAAGCGGGGCGCCCGGCGCCGGTGAAAGAGAAAAGTGCCTCTCACGCATTGGCGCCATCACCCTCGTTCCAGCCGAACTTCTCACCGCAGAGGGCGACAAACATGAGCTTCGTCGTGCCGATGGAAATTATGTCGTAGCTCTTTATCTCTGCTGCGTTGAGCACGGTCTTGCCGTTGACTTTTATGAGATTGCGTCCGGCGGACGGTCCGACATAATATGTGCGCTCGCTGCTGTCGTAGGCGATCATCGCGTGGTTTTTGCGCGATATCTGCATATCGCCGTGTATGTGAACGTCTCCGATCTCGCGGCCAATATAGTTGTAGCCGGCATGCAGGCGGTAATCCACTCCCTTGGATACGCCCTCTATACACACGAGCCAGCCCACAACGGGCTCGGGCCTGCCTTCAGCGGAGTCAAAGCCGATCACAGTGGGTTCAAACGGCTCTATCTGCGAATCGCGCGGCGGGGTTATCGCTTCCGTCTCAGAGAATTTTGGCGCAGAGCCGCCGCCGACGGCAACGGTGTGGCCGATGCCGCTCTCACATTCCGGGCAGCTGGCATGAAGCGCGGCATTATAATAGTGGCCGTTGGGGCATTGTACCATCTTTATTTCCACAACTGATTCCTCCCAAAATCTGATTTCATTTCCTTGCTGACCAGACTATACCACCGCATATGCTCTTAAACGTCCACCTGTTTTCCGTGCAAAAAGCGGCTCCCGGTCACCGGGAGCCGCTTTGGTCCAAGGAATAAGGCGAGGTCTCGCCCGCATATAATTCATCACGACAAGCCGGGAGTGGTGAAAATGAGGACTGACATCGAGGAGCGGGCCGTAAGGCTTGCGGAGTACATAACCGAAAATCGGGCCACCGTCCGCGCCGCCGCAAAAAAGTTCGGGGTATCCAAATCCACAGTACACAAGGACATCACGGAGCGTCTCGAGGGTGTGAGCCCGGAACTCTATTCCGAGGTGCGCAGCCTGCTTGAGCTCAACAAGGCCGAAAGACACATCCGCGGCGGGATGGCTACTCGCAGAAAATACAAGGGCATATGAACTTGCGGGGCCACGATATGCGGCCCCGCAAGTTCTTTCAGTATTTCCGTACTTTTATACGCAGCCGGCCCTTGCGCGTCTCACCGGCTACCTCCTCAAACCTGAACCTGCCCAGGCCGCGCACGGAAACCATCGTTCCGGGCTCCAGCTTTGCCGAAGCGGATCGAGCCGTCAGGCCGTTTTCCATAACGCGCTCTGCCTCGAACAGGCGCTGGCTCTCCGCGCGCGAGAGGTCGAACACTGCCGCTACCACGGCGTCCAACCTCTCCGAAGCGGCGTTCACCGTCACCGGCTCCGGCGGGCGCACCGCCTCCTCCGGAGGCGTTTCCGCCGTGGCCACGCGTACCTGAGTTCTGCGCACCTGCGTCAGTCCGTCCGCTATGTGGCCCGCCACGCTCTCCAGACAGAAAACATAGGCGTTCCCGCCGCATAGCACCACGTCACCTAGCACGCTCCGACGCAGGCCAAGACCCATGAGCGCACCAAGATAGTCTCGGTGCGTCAGCGGCTCCGCAAACTTTTTCGACACCGGCGATATCTCCAGGCAGCACAGCGGAGCTCTCTCGCCCCCGAACACGGCTACGCGCCTTTCCGCCTCGGCGTATCCGCCGTCAAGCGCGCAGGGGCTTTCCAGCCTCAGCCGCAAGAGTTCCGTCTGCTCTCCAAGACTCAGAAATTCAGAATTTGTCTTTATCCCGCGCTCTGCCGAACGGCGTGACAGCTCAACCAGGCGCTTTTTAAGCATTTCAAGTTCATTATCCATGGCGTCTAATATACCTCCGCTCCCCTTTCTCCGTCAAGTCATGCAGCCGTATGCAGCAACGTATTATCAAAGTGGGAGGCGAAGCGGTTGGGAGAGTTTTTGAGTTGGTTTTGGGGCTTGCCAATGGCCGTGCTTCTGGCCGGCGCCGGCCTGTACCTGAGCATACGCTGCGGCTTTATCCAGCTGCGGCATTTTCCGGAGGCTATGCGTCACGTCCTGGGAGGGGCTTTGCGAAGGGATGCACAGTCCGCGGACGGCATCACGCCGATGCAGGCCCTCTGCGCCGCGCTTGCCGGCACTGTCGGGACCGGAAACATCGCTGGAGTGGCGCTTGCTATATCTCTGGGCGGACCCGGCGCGTTGTTCTGGCTCTGGCTGAGCGCCGCGCTGGGCATGGCCACGAAATATGCCGAGGTCACGCTTGCTCTCCGCTTTCGCGAACGCGGAGACGGCGGAGTCTGGTTGGGCGGACCAATGTACACCATCAAAAACGGGCTGGGTCCCCGCTTCATGCCTCTGGCACGCTGCTTTGCTTTTTTCGGCGCGCTCGGCGCTCTCGCCATGGGCAGCGCTATCCAGGGCGGAGAGATAAGCAGTGCGGCGAGGACGCTAATAATGGAGCTTTCCGCGGACCTTGCAGCTGAAAAGGAACTGTTTTCGATCGTCATAGGCGCACTTGTGGCAGCATGCGGATTTCTCGTTCTCAACGGCGGCATGAAGCGCCTGGGACGTGTTTGCGAGGCGCTTGTGCCGCTGATGGGCCTTGTCTACGCTCTGGCCTGCATCGCCGTTATCTGCGCCAACTATTGGCGGCTCGGCGGCGTGCTGCGGGACATATTCGTCTGCGCTTTCCGTCCACAGGCCGTATGCGGCGGCATAGGGCTGCGCGCCTGCATCGGCTGGGGTCTGCGCCGCGGCCTGTTTTCAAACGAGGCCGGGCTGGGTTCAGCTCCGATCGCACACTCCTCCGCTGCCGAGACCGAACCTGTCAGGCAGGGTTTTTACGGCATTTTTGAAGTCTTTGCGGATACCTTCGTGATCTGTACGCTCACCGGCCTTGCCCTGCTCTGCTCCGGCGCGGCCATACCATATGGCTCCGCAGCCTCGCTCTCGCTTTCCGTATCGGCCTTTGCAGGAGTTTTCGGCGGCGGCGGAGCAGCAGCAATATTGGCGCTGTGCCTACTTCTCTTTTCGCTCTCCTCCCTGCTGAGCTGGGGCATGTACGGCCTGCGCTGCTGCGGTTTCCTGCTGGGTACACGTTCAGCGCGCGTGTACCTGCTCGTCTATTCGCTTTCCGCCGTGCTGGGCGCGGCGTCTGTCCGCAGCCTGGTCTGGGAGCTGGCTGACCTCACCAACGCACTCATGGCTCTGCCGAACCTGACGTCTCTCCTGCTGCTCTCAGGCGAAGCGGCAAGGCTTACACGGGCCTATTTCGCTCAGAGGCAGAGGGAGTAGATCTCGCGCACTTCGTCGAGCCCGAGAGGGATGACGCTCGGAAAGCTCTTATTTCCATTGTCCGTGCAGCGGCGGCTCATATACTCTGCGTCCTCCGCTGTGAGCCCAAAGTCCGACAGCCGTTCCGGCATACCCAGACTGCGGAAGTATTCACGCGTGGCCTCGATCCCGCCGCGTATATCTGACCTGCCCCAGATCTTTTGCGCGTATCGCGTGAGCCTTTCGTTAAACAGGCCGCGCCTTGCAAAAAACTCGAGGTATGCCGGCCAAATTACGGCCAGGCCCGCGCCGTGGGCTATTCTGTCGTCAAGAGCGCTCATCTCGTGCTGGAGCTTGTGCGCCCAGAGCCCGCAGCTGCGTCCGGCCCCGGTCAGGCCGTTGTGAGAGAGGCTGCCGGCAAACATGAGCGTTGCCCGGGCCTCGTAGTCCTCCGGCGCAGACATCGCCGTCCGGCCAGCGTCGATTACGGCGGTCATCAGCCCCTCGGACATGCGGTCTATGAGCTCGTTGTCCGGGTTCGTACACATGTAGCGCTCCATTGTGTGCATGAGAATGTCCACGACGCCGCAGGCGGTCTGGTATGGCGGGAGCGTGAAGCTCAGCTCCGGGTCCATGATGGCAAAGAGCGGGCGATTCGCCTCGCAGCTGAGGCCGCGCTTGACACCAAGGGAGGTGTTGGTGAGCACGGCGCTGTCGCTCATCTCGCTGCCTGTGGCGGCAATCGTTAGGACGACGCCAACGGGCAAACTGTCAGTTGGTTCGGCGCGGTGGTCTGTATAGTCCCAGGGGTCGCGCCCGGTCCTGACGCAGTGCGCGGCCATTTTTGCATTGTCTATTACGCTGCCGCCGCCGACGGCTAGGAGCATGTCGCAGCCCTGCTCGCGGGCATATGAGGCGGTCTCAGCGCAGAACTCAACTGTAGGATTTGCCCGAACGCCGCCTAATTCGGCAAAGTCAAGACCAGCATCTCTTAAAGATGCCTCAACCCTGCCCAGGAGCCCGGAGCGGCGTGCGCTTCCGCCTCCATAGGATATGAGCGGCTTGCGGCAGCCGTAGGCAGCAACGACCTTGCCGACCTCGTCACAGCGCCCGCGTCCGAAAAAGATTTTGGTTGGCGTATATAGTTCAAAATCCAGCATTATCCTCACCTCGCCTTAATTATAGCCCATATTACCACTTTTGTGAAGCACTCGCCCCTTGCCTTTGAAGCCCGGACGTGCAATAATAGGAATGTGTGTGAAAAATTGTTTTACGGAGGATAAGATATGGACTTCATAAGCGAGTACAAATCTAAGCTCGGCACCCCGGAGGATGCCGCCAAGCTCGTCAAGAGCGGCGACTGGGTGGAATACGGCAACGGCACCACCTTCGCCTCGCTGTGCGACGCGGCGCTGGCCAAGCGGAGAGATGAGCTTTTTGACGTCAAGATCCGTGCGCAAATAATGTACGGCCCCATTCAGGCTGTTGAGTGCGACCCGGAGGGCGAACACTTCTGCTACAACGTCTGGCATTGCTCCGGTTATGACCGCAGCTTTATCGACAAAGGCCGCGCCTACTTCTCCCCCATGATATTTCGCAACCTCGCGTGGTATCACCGCGAGTTTCTGCATGTCAACGTGGCTTACGTCTGCGCCACGCCTATGGACAAGCACGGCTACTTCAACTTCTCCCTCTCCGCCGGAACGGCGCTTGATATGATAGGCCGCGCTGACGCCATCGTCATCGAGGTCAACGACAAGCTGCCCAAGATCTACGGCGCATACAACGAGAGCATCCATATCTCCGACGTCACCATGGTCGTAGAGGGCGAGCACGGCCCGGTGCCGACCGTCCCGGCCAAAAAACCCTCGCCGGAAGATATCCAGATAGCGCAGAACATCATCCCGCACATCGTAGACGGCGCGACGCTCCAGCTCGGCATAGGCGGCACTCCGGACGCGCTGGGCTCCATCATCGCGCAGAGCGACCTGAAGGACCTCGGCATGCATACCGAGCTGTGCACCGACGGCTTCCTTGACCTCTACAAGGCGGGCAAGCTCACTAACAAGCGCAAGAACATCTTCCCCGGCAAGGGCGTGCTGGGACTTGCCACCGGCTCGCAGGCGCTCTACGACTGGCTGGACGAAAACCCCGGAGTTATTGCCCTGCCCATCGCCTATGTGAACGACCCCGCGGTCATAGCCTCGATGGACAACTTCGTGTCGCTCAACAGCTGCGTCTCAGTGGACCTCTACGGCCAGATAAACTCCGAGAGCGCCGGCCTGCGCCACATCAGCGGCACCGGCGGCCAGGTGGACTTCCTCACCGGCGCGTCCATGTCCAAGGGCGGCAAGAGCTTTATCTGCGTGGCCTCCTCCCGCGTCGGCAAGGACGGGGTGCGGACCTCGAATATAGTTCCGCACTTCAACGGCGAGATAATCACCTCCCCGCGCAGCCAGGCCTATTACATCGCCACTGAGCAGGGCGTTGTGAACCTCGCCGGCCGGAGCAGCTGGGAGCGCGCAGAAATGCTGGTTTCAATAGCCCACCCCGACTTCCGCGACGAGCTAATAAAAGCCGCCGAAGAGCAGCGTATCTGGCGCCGCTCCAACAAGAGATAACAAAACGTTCTATAAAAAACGCGCCGCCCGTTTTTCGGGCGGCGCGTTGCTTTTACCTCCGGCTGAGTCCCAGATAAGCCAGCTCGATTCCCGTCCCTGCCGCCGGGCGGCGCAGTACTCCGCCGCCCGCAGATATGGGCTTGACAAGTTTGCTCTAACATGTTAGATTAGAATCACTCTAACGGATTAGAGGTGCTATTATGGACACACCGAAGGTATTTGAGAGCGAGTACAGGTTCTGCCTGATACTCTGGGAGCACGAGCCGGTGCGCAGCAGCGAGCTTGTTTCGCTCTGCCGCGAGCAGCTGGGCTGGAAGCCGACGACGACGTACACGGTGATAAAGCGCCTGTCGGAGCGCGGCGTGCTGGTGAACGAGAACTCGGTCGTGCGCGCGCTGGTGACCAAGGACGATGTGCAGGCGGCAGAGATAGACGAGCTGGTGGAAAAGAAATTCGGCGGCTCGCTGCCGGCCTTCATCGCGGCCTTTGCCAAGAACCGGCGGTTCTCAAAGACGGAGCTGGACGAGGTGCAGCGAATGATAGACAGCTTCAGGGAGGGCGAGGGCAATGGCTGAGGTCTTTCAGAAGCTGCTGAACATGAGCATCGCCGCCGGCTGGCTTATCCTGGCAGTTGTGGTCCTGCGCTTTGTGCTCAAAAAAGCGCCGAAGCGCTTCGTGCTGCTGCTCTGGGCCGTGGTGGGCCTGCGCCTTGCCCTGCCCTGGAGCATTGAGAGCGCCCTGAGCCTCATCCCCAGCGCTGCCACACTGCCGGAGGGCATCATGATGGAGCGCACACCTTCGCTGGACACGGGCATCCCGGCGCTCAACAACGCCATAAATCCGGGCTTTGCCGCTGCCTTCGCGCCCGAGCCCGCAGCGAGCGCGAACCCACTACAGGTGCTTCTGCCCATAGCCTCGCTCATCTGGCTCGCGGGCGCGGCGGCGATGCTCATATGGGCGCTGGCGAGCTGGCTGAGGCTCAGGTCGAGGATGCGCACAGCGGTGCGGCTCGAGGGCAACGTCTATGAGTCCGAAATGGCGGGCGGCCCCTTTGTCCTGGGCCTGTTCAGGCCGAGGATCTACCTGCCCTTCGGGCTGGGCGAGGCCGAGCGCGGCCACGTCCTGGCGCATGAGCGGGAACACATCAGGCGCGGCGACCAGGTCGTGAAGCTCCTGGGCTTCCTGCTGCTGTGCCTGCACTGGTTCAATCCCCTGGTCTGGCTGGCCTACGCGCTGCTGTGCCGTGACATTGAACTAGCCTGCGACGAGCGCGTCGTGCGGAATATGGGCTCGGGCGAGCGCGCGGACTATTCGCAGACGCTTCTGGAGCTCAGCCGGCCGAAGCGCTTTGTCAGCGTCTGCCCGCTGGCCTTTGGCGAGGCCCCGGTCAAAGGCAGGGTAAAGTCGGTGCTCAGTTACAAAAAACCCGCGTTCTGGCTCGTCGTGCTGGCGATTGTCGTCTGCATAGGTGCAGCGGTGTGCTTCCTGACAGACCCCAAAGCAAAGGAGGACGCGGGAGATGCGGACACCGTGACCATAGCGGCACAACTGCCGAAGTTCATACCCGACGCTGCAGATGGCATTGCGGAAAGCGCACCCGGTCCCGTTCTCGAGGCGGCGCAGGCCCGTGTGCTGGAGCTTGCCGCCGGGCTGGACGTCGTTGACATCAGCGCAGCGGAGATAATTACGCTCGAGCTCTGCGCCGAGACGCCCTGCCAGGACGGCGGGACGCTGTACCTGTACGGTCTTGCTGCCAGCTTCTATGCCGACGGGGACTGGTTCACTCTGCTCAAATCCGGTCTGCCCACGGATTACCTGCTCATGCTGTGTAAAGACGGTGTCTGGGAGTGGCTGGGTACCGCCGACCGAGACACGGTCATGGGCGGCGACGGTTACGGAGGAAACTATCCCGCAGCGGTCACGGGAGAGTATGCGCGAATAAAAGCGGCACAGACGCCGGTTATAAGGCTGGCAGATGGACTTGACGCGCTGCCGGAGCAGCTCATCAGCTTTGCCTGCGGCGGTGTGGACATGCTGGCGGAGACCTCCGGCTTCGACATCACAGAGATAGAGATAAACGTGCTTGAGCTCGTTACAGAGCTGGAAGCCCCGGAGGGCGGCACACTGTGCCTTTACAGGCTGGGTGCACGCTATAAACTAGCGGATGGCGACAACGCCATGCCTGCGGGCGGAATGGTCATTGAAAACGGCTGGGTCACGCGGCTGGACAGCGGCGGCGACCGGTATATGCTGCTGCTCCGGGATGGTGAGGTTTGGAGCTATATCGGCATCCTGACCGAACTTACGGTCACCGAGCTCGGCGGCGACTACGATGCCGCTGCGCTTGACCTCTATGAGCGCATTTTTGCCGGCGGCGTGAATTGGACGTCAAATCTCGCCGTGAGCAGTCTTTACGGCATACAGTTCATGTTCGATTTCGACTTCGACTGGACGCGCATAGAGGCAAGCTGCAACGCGGGCTGGCTGCAGGATAGCCGTGTGAATTATAATGGCCAGAGTCTGAGCCTCGAGCCCGGGCTGGAGCTCCGCTGGATGCCGGACACAGATACCGCCTCGACGACGATATACTTTACCGTCTACAATGGCGACGAAGCGCAGTACAGCGGCAGCATAAGCATAACTCGAATAGCACAGCCGAGCCTCATAGAAAATACCTACCGAGCCATCCTGAACTGTCCCGGCCTGACCATGATCGCTAAAGGCTCCAATACGGGCGCGCTGATAAGCCCGGCGGAATAAAACAGCAGAGCCCCCGGCACGAGGCCGGGGGCTTTTTACATATTTCAGCTCATTCGCATTTCCAATATGCCACGCTGTATGGGGGCAGCTCGCTGCCGCCTCCGAAGTCGTGCATTTTGCCGCTTATCAGGTCCTGCGCCCTGCCACAGTTGGCGTTGAAGTGGGCGGTGTAAGGCACGGAGCCTGCATTTATCGCAACAATGACCCTCTCCCCTTCCGCCTCGCGCTGGAACACTGCCTGACGGTTGGTCAGGAGCAGGTCCTTGAAGTCTCCATAACAGAGCGCGCGGCTGGCACGGTGTGCCTTGGCCATTGCGGATATCGTGTCAGTCAGTTCGTTCCACTCCGGCGCCTCGAAGCTCGGGCGGAGACTCCAGTCGCCGTTGCGCTTGTCGCCCTCGGTACCCCACTCGCTGCCGTAGTAGACGCAGGGAATGCCCGGCATGGCAAACACGAGGCCATATATGAGAGGTATATGCGCCTTGTTTTGCAGGATAGTCGCCGCGCGGGTGACGTCGTGGTTGTCGCAGAAGCTGAGGAGGTGGCGGCCCTTGTAAAGCGTCCAGTTCTCCGGTCCGAACTGGCGCTTGAGGCTGTGGACTATCTCAAACATGTTCATGCTGTTGAAGCTGGAATACAGCCCCTTGTAGCACTCGTAGTTCGTGACGCTGTGGAGCATCCCGTCGTTCATCCAGCGGTTATAGTCGCCGTGGAGCGTTTCGCCCAGGAGAAAGAAGTCGCCCAGCCCGTCGCAGAAGGAGCGCAGACGACGCAGGAAGTCGAGGTCCAGGCAGTAGGCAACGTCCAGGCGCAGGCCGTCTATCCCGAACTCGTCGCGCCAGAACTTCACGGTGTCGAGTATGTAGTCCGCGACGGCGGGGTTGCGGAGGTTGAGCTTCACGAGCTCATAGTGGCCCTCCCAACCCTCGTACCAAAAGCCGTCGTTATAGCCGCTGTTGCCGCCGAAGTTAATGTTGAACCAGTCCTTGTAGGGCGAGTCCCACTTCTTTTCCTGCACGTCGCGGAATGCCCAGAAGCCACGGCCCACATGGTTAAAAACACCGTCGAAGATGACGCGGATGCCGTGCTCTTTGAGCGTCTTGCAGACCGCCTTGAGGTCCTCGTTAGTGCCGAGGCGGCAGTCTGCCTTGCGGTAATCCCGCGTGTCGTAGCCGTGGCAGTCGCTCTCAAACACGGGACCGAGATAAAGGGCGTCCGCGCCGAGCTTTTCTATGTGCTCCGCCCAGTCCGCTATCTTTAGCATCCTGTGCTCAGTAACGCCGTCGTTCTCGTGCGGTGCGCCGCAGAAGCCCAGGGGGTAGATGTGATAAAACACGCTGTCATAAGCCCACATATCCAAATCGTCCTTTCGTCAAGTGAAGCAAGTATAACTCAGACCGGACGATTTGAAAAGGGGGTTTTACCTAAAGCAGACAGAGCACGAGCCCGTAGACGATACTTGCGGATACGCCAAACACTATTACGGGACCTGCGATTATGAACATCTTCGCAGCTGTGCCGGTGACGAATCCCTCGCTTTTAAACTCAAGTGCAGGCGAAACTACCGCGTTAGCGAATCCGGTTATCGGCACAAGAGTTCCCGCGCCGCCGAACTTTGCAATATCGTCGTACACACCGAGACCCGTGAGTAGCGCGCCCAGGAAAACCAAAGTCATCGAGCAGGCCGTGGAGGCGTCCTCGCGCTCGAGACCCGCGTAGAGCCAGAGCTGCGTCACCAGCTCCCCGATAACGCAGATCGCGCCGCCTATCAAGAACGCCTTCAACAGGTCTCCCCATAGGGGCGAAGGCGGAGACTTGCGTTTAACGTACTCGGCATACTGCTCGTTTGTCATCTTCTGCATCATTCAACACCTCTAGCGTAGTTTTCCGCTTTGAGGACGGATTATTACGTCTTTTCTTTTTTTGGCAGGCCGTGTATAATGGCTGCGAAGGGAGAGATGCAAGATGGCAAAACTCTGTGTATTCATGGCAAGCGGTTCTGAGGAAGTCGAGACACTTGCCGTTGTGGATATCGTCCGCCGCGCCGGCGTCCAGGTCGAACTTGTGTCCGTCACAGATTCAAAAGTCGTCACCGGCTCTCACGGCATCAGCGTTGTGGCCGACAAGCTCTTCGCTGAGGTGGATTACTCAGACGTTGACGCGCTCTACGTCCCCGGCGGCATCCCAGGTGTGGAAAACCTCTATGCCCATCCGGGTCTTAAGACGCTGCTCCTGCAGTTCGACGCGGAGTATAAGCACGTCGCCGCGCTCTGTGCGGCTCCGGGCGTCGTGCTTGGAAGGCTCGGCCTGCTCAGAAACAGGCGCGCCGCCTGCTTCCCCGGCTTTGAAAAGGAGATGCTCGGCGCCATCGCCGTCCCTGATGGCATCGTTACCGACGAGAACATAACCACCGGCCGCGGTCTGGGCTACGCTATAGACATGGGACTGGAACTCGTGCGTCTGCTCGCCGGCGAGGAAAAGTCGCTCGAAATCAAGAAAAAGATACAGCACCCCGAGTGCTGCGGCAAGGGGGACTGAGACCATGGGACCCGACTTGGAAGCGCTCCTAAAAGAGTCGGTCATCGCAGTGCGCGAGGCTGGGCTGCTCTTTGGCAACCGTGAACTCGCCGCACACATAAGGCGCAAGCAGGCACGCGACTTTGTCACTGAGGTGGACACCGGCATACAGGAGCTGCTGCGCCGCAGGCTCTCCGAGATACTGCCTGAAGCCAAATTCATGGGAGAGGAACAGGACAACTCACAGCTCGACACCTCTGGCCTCGTCTGGATACTCGACCCCGTGGACGGCACGACGAACTTCATCCATCACCTCCGGCACAGCGCGATCTCGCTCGCACTCGTAGCAGACGGCGCTCCCGTTCTCGGCATCGTCTTTAACCCGGACACCGATGAGCTCTACACCGCCCGCGCCGGCATGGGCGCAAGCCTCAACGGGCGCAAGATACACGTCAGCTGTACGGAGGACCTTGGCGAATGTCTCATAGACGTTGGCACAAACCCCGCCAAGCGTGACCAGGCCGGACGCAACTTCGCCCTGATACGCGCAGTTTACGACAGCTGCGTGGACATACGCCGCATGGGTACGGCTTCGCTGGACTTCTGCTCCGTGGCAGACGGGCGGACAGACGCCTACACCGAGTGTCTGCTGAACCCCTGGGACTACGCCGCCGGTCTGCTCATCTCGCGCGAGGCCGGCGCAGTCGTGACAGACCTCCGCGGCCGCAGTCCGGACATGTTCCACTCCTCAGACATCATTGTTGCCAATCCCACTGTTCACAAGAAACTTTTGGAACTTTTGCACAATATATGATAATTGCTTTTGACTTCCCCGTGCCTTCCGGCGCGGGGATTTTTTAACAGATGTCATGAATTTCAAAAATATCGCAGGATTTTCTGTGGTAAAGTTGAAAAGAGTTTTGTAGAATATAGGCAGAAAGACCGGCAGCCCGGCGTTGTGCTTTGTATATTTCGACGGCCAGGCACCGGCAGTGGATTTTGAGTATTTTATAATGTTAGGAGGAAACAACTTGAAAAAACTACTGTCTCTCTTGCTCGTTGCCATGATGCTGGTCGGCCTGCTGGCCGGCTGCGGCACCCCGGCTCCCGCCGCTTCCGATGCGCCTCCGGCCGATGACGGCGGGGACGTCGATACCCCTCCCGCAGATGATCAGCCCGACGTCGAGCTCACGGCCACTCAGCAGATAATTGCCGAGGCCGAGACGATGACGCTCGAGGAGCTGGCCGCCAAGGCCATTGAGGAGTCCAACGGCGCGACCTTCTTCGGCGTCGGCAACTCCAGCCGCGGCAAGACCGCGCTCCCGCTCTTCATCGAGTACCTGCAGAGCATTGACCCGAACTATACCCTTGAGTACGACTGGCAGCAGCCGAAGAACAACAAGATCTTCGACCAGCTGACTGCCGACTCCCTGAAGGACACCGGTACCTTCGCCATGACGCTCATCCAGGACGGCAACCAGATAGAGAGCAAGATGGTGCAGACCGGCATCCTCGACACCTTCATCCCGAAGGACTGGGCCGAGGCCAACGGCACCACCGCCGAGGAGTGGACCGGCTATCTGCCGCTGCAGACCCTGAACAAGGTCTTCATGTTCAACAACACCGGCTCCAAGACCTACGACAACTGCTGGGACTTCGTCGCTGAGGGCGAGCACGGTCTGTTCATGGACATCGACTCCGAGGTCGTCGGCAAGAACTTCCTCTACATGCTGACGAACGATACATACTCCGCATGGCTCAAGGAGGCCTTTGACGCCCTCTCCGCCGAGGAGCAGGCCTACTTCCAGCCCACCATCGACGCCATGGCCTCCGACGCGGCTGACCTCGGCCTCGGCGAGAACGGCAAGTACGCCCTGGCCTGGATAAAGCTCTGGGTCGGCAGCTACAACGCCCAGACGGACGACGGCCCCATCTGCAACACCCTCGTTGACAAGTCCGCCACCGACCAGTTCGGCCTGCTGGTGTACTCCAAGCTGCGCTCCGTAGAGGAGTCGGCCTCCGTCTCCAAGAACAACATCACGATAGCGGCCTACAACGACGGCTACACCGGCATCGGCGGCTATGGCTACTGCCACTACCTGTTCGTCACCGACAACAGCCCGCTGCCCTGGACTGCCTGCGCCTTCATCGCCTACATGACCTGCACGGCTGACGGCTTCTCCGCCTGGGGCAAGGACATCGGCGGCTACTCCTCCAACCCGACCGTCGCCGCTGAGAACGAGGAGATCTTCCAGCACCAGACCGGCGGTATGGCCGAGGACGGCACCACCGTCGAGTTCGCCGCACTCAATGACGCCGGCTATGACTGGTGGACCACCGACGGCAAGCTCGTGCTCGAGGACCCCGAGTACTGCGCCTCCGTCTCCTTCACTGTCGGCAGCTGGATCGAGACCCTCGACAAATACTCCGTGAGCTGATAAAACCATCGTTTGAGTTTCGGCGTCCCCGGATGATATCCGCGTCCGGGGACGCTTTCTAAAGATTCTCCGGAAAGGAAGGAGAGCGCATGAATCAGGCTATACCGGTGCAGAGCGGCGCGGCAGCCGTTTTGAACAGGCTCCGCACCTTTTTCTCAAAGCCGCACAACGTCATACTCCTGCTTCTGGGCATCATCCTGACGGTCACCACCGTCGCGCCCATCGTGGCCATCGTGCAGGACACCTTCAAGATACACCCCGGTACCATAGACGCACACCTAACCGGGCGGAACGAGGGTTACACGATCGTCAACTACATAGACCTCTTCACCAGCAACGTTGCAAAGACCAACCTCTGGACGCCGCTGTGGAACACGATACTGCTCTCCGTGGGCAGCTGCCTCGTGGCGGTCATCTACGGCGGGCTCTTTGCCTTCCTTATAACGCGCTCGAACCTGGCGTGGAAGAAGTATCTGAGCGCCATCTTCATCTTCCCCTACATCATGCCGCAGTGGACGCTGGCCGTCGTGTGGCAGAACGTGTTCAACTCCAACGCGGTCACGGGTACCTCCAACGGCCTGCTCGCCGCTACGTTTGGAGTACAGATGCCGATGTGGTGGTGCAAGGGCCTCTTCCCGAGCGTCATTGTTTTGGGCCTGCACTACTCCGCCTTCGCCTACATCCTCGTCGGCGGCATCTTCCGCAACATGGACGCCAACCTCGAGGAAGCCGCGACCATCCTAGACACACCGAAGTGGAAAACCATGTTCAGGGTCACGCTGCCCATGGTGAAGCCCGCCATCCTCTCGACCGTGCTGCTCGTCTTTTCGAGCGCGATGGGCTCCTACCCCGTGCCGCACTACCTGGGCCTCACGACCCTCTCGACCAAGTACGTCTCCCTGAACTCCAGATATACCGGCGAGGCCAGTATTCTTGCCATCATCATGATGATCTTCGGTATCGTCATCATGCTCATGAACCAAATGTCCCTGCGCAGCCGCAAGAGCTACACCACCGTCACGGGCAAGTCGGGCCAGAGCTCGAAGATCAGTCTCGGCAAGGCCGGGCGCTTCATCATAGCGCTCATACTTGTCATACTGACCTTCTTCACGAGCATCTTCCCCATCGTCTCCTTTGCCTTCGAGACCTTCCTGCCGAACCCGGGCGACTACAGCTTCCTCTACACCGGTGACTCCTCGAACCTCACCACCAAGTGGTGGACTACGAGCGAGAACATCACTGAAAACGGTATGTACGGTCAAAAGGGCATACTCTATAACCAAACCATCTGGTCTGCCTTCAAGGGCACCATACTCGTGTCGGTATGCTGTGCCCTGCTCGCAGGTACCATCGGCACCATGATAGGCTACGCCGTGGCCAAAAAGCGGCGAAGTAAATGGGCTAACTACGTCAACTCCGTGGCGTTTTTGCCATACCTGATGCCCTCCCTCGCGGTCGGCGCCGCGTTCTTCATTCTGTTTTCGAATGAGCATCTGAACCTCTTCAACACCTATACCCTGCTCATAATCGCCGGCACGGTGAAGTACATACCCTTTGCGTCCCGGAGCTCGCTCAACTCCATGCTCCAGCTCTCGGGTGAGATAGAGGAGGCCGCAATAATCCAGGACGTACCCTGGGTTAAGCGGATGACGCGGATAATCATACCCATACAGAAGTCGTCCATCATAAGCGGCTACATGCTGCCCTTCATGACCTGCCTGCGCGAGCTGTCGCTCTTCATGCTGCTCTGCGTGCAGGGCTTCATCCTCTCGACCACGCTGGACTACTTCGACGAGATGGGCCTCTACGCCTTCTCAAGCGGCATCAATCTGATACTCATCATCACCATTCTGGTCTGCAACACCCTCGTCAACAAGGTGACCGGCGCCAGTCTGGACAAAGGGATAGGAGGTTAAACAATGCCTGAGATAGTACTCACCCACGTCACAAAGCGCTGGGATAAGTTCTACGCCGTCGATGACCTGAACCTCGTCATCGAGGACAACGCCTTCGTCACCCTGCTCGGCCCCTCCGGCTGCGGCAAGACCACCACCCTGCGCATGATTGCCGGCCTCGAGACCCCCACCAGCGGCCGCATCACCATCGGCGACCGCGTGGTGTTCGACAGCGAGAAGGGCATCAACATCCCCGCCAACAAGCGCAAGGTCGGCTTCCTCTTTCAGAACTATGCGCTCTGGCCCAACATGACCGTCTACAAGAACATCGCCTTCGGCCTCACCAACATCAAGGACGAGCTGCCCCGCATAGACTTCGAGGCCAAAAAAGCCGCGCAGCTCATAGAGGTGCTGAAAAGGCCAGACGAGACGGTGCGCATCATCAAGGAGTGCGTGGACAAAAAGGGCAAGCTCGACGTCAACAAGGCGCACATAAAGCTCATAGACCGCTTCGAGATCTCGATGTTCTCGGCCAAGACGGTAATGGGCTGGAAGCTGCACGAGTCGCTCGAGCCGGGTACCGTCGCCGCGGCAAGGCTTGCCGAGTGCGAAAAGACGCTTGAGATCGCGCGCGCCAAGTGCGCCGCTGAGGGCTGTGAGTTAAACGAGGACTTTGCCTATGTGAAGGACGGCAAGGTGCAGACCAGCGTCCGCAAGCTGACTCAGGAGGAGATTGACCTCACGGTGCGCAGAGTAGCCAGGATAGTCAAGATAGGCATGTTCATGGACCGCTACCCCTCGGAGCTCTCGGGCGGTCAGCAGCAGCGCGTGGCCATCGCGAGGACGCTCGCGCCCGAGCCGACGGTGCTGTTCATGGACGAGCCGCTCTCGAACCTGGACGCTAAGCTGAGGCTTGAGATGCGCTCCGAGCTTCAGAGACTGCACATCGATACTGGCAGCACCTTCATTTACGTCACGCACGACCAGATGGAGGCCATGACGCTGGCGACGAAGATATGCCTCATAGACAACGGCGTCCTCCAGCAATACGACGCGCCGCTGGACGTGTATAACCGTCCAAACAGCCTGTTTGTCGCTGACTTCGTCGGCAACCCGGCCATCAACTTCATCGAGGCCACGGGCAAGCAGAGGCCCGACGGCGGCATAGCGCTCGACATGCTGGGCGGCGTCTCCGCTACCTTCACGCCGAACGAGAAGCTGGATTTGGCGAAGTGGTTCCGGGACGAGGACGCCAAGGACGAGGCAAAGCGCGCCCGCGAGGCGGAGCTTGCCAAGGACAAAAAGCACGTTGAGAAGGCCAACAAGGACACGGTGTTCCGCTGCCATATCCCGATGGTCAACGAGGCAGAGGACTTCGGCGACGAGGAATCGCCAACGGACGGGGACTTCATCATCGGCGTGCGGCCCGAATTCATTAAACTTTCCGATTCCGGCGCCATCGAGGGCGAGATCTACAGCGCCATGCCGACAGGCATGGAAACCACCGTCAGGATAAAGATAGGCGACTATCTGCTCACCGGTGTTGTCTTTGGCGGCGTACTATATAAGATAGGCGAGAAAGTACGACTGGACTTTGACGGCAGCGGTGTGGTATTATTCAGCCGTAGGAACGGAAGGCTGATATCTCTCGGCTCCGTGGAGCTGAAGTAAGACCGCAGTTCGGCGGCGGGGGCTTTCGCCTCCGCCGCATTATTTGTTTTAAGGTGCATCATATGATAAAACTCATTGTCAGTGACATAGATGGAACGCTTTTACCCTATGGGCAGTCCGAGCTGGACATTGAACTCTTTGAGCTGATCCGGAGGCTCCGGTCTGCCGGAGTTACCTTCTGCCCGGCTTCGGGACGTCAGTACCACTCTCTGCGCGCGCTGTTCAGGCCAGTTTGTAACGAGTTGGCTTACATATGCGAAAACGGCTCCATCGTCTACGGCGCCGGGTCAGAGGACGCAGCAGAGGTGCTCGGAAAAACCGTCATCGAGCGCTCAAAGGCCATGGAGTTGTGCTATGACATCATGGCTCTGGACGGACACCGGCTGCTCATATCCGGTGCGAACACGAGTTACATTCTCACCGGCGACCCGTGGTTTGAGAACTTCATGCACGTGTGCAAGGGCAACAACGTCGCGCTCATCTCGCGTCCCGAGGACGTGCCCGAGGACATCATCAAGCTGGCCGTCTACTGTCCTGACGGTACATCGGAGTGCCGCCATACCCTCGCCCCCAAGTGGAGCGGAGAACTTAGCGTGGCCTCCGCCGGTCCGGACTGGGTTGACTTCAACCTTGCGGACAAGGCCAGCGGCCTTGCCGCGCTCTGCCGGGCGCTGGGAGTCCCGGCCTCGGAGACCGCTGCATTCGGCGACAACTGGAATGATGCGCCCATGCTCAAACTCGCAGGGCGCGGCTACATCATGTCTGGGTCGGACGAGGCATTGAGAGAACAGTTTGAGCTGCAATGTGAGAACGTCGAGAGAGTGCTTGAGCACTTCCTCGAAACAGGTGATATCTAAGATGAAACGAGTGCTCTGCCTAGCTATACTGCTAATGCTGATGCTCTGCGGCTGCGGCGGCACCGACGTCTCTGCCTTTGCGCCCGAGGACAGCCAACGGCTGGTCGTCTACACCTCCCACAAGGAGGAGGTCTATGGCCCCATAGTCAAGGAGTTCCAGCAGCGGACGGGGATCTGGGTCGAGGTCGTCACTGGCGGCAGCAACGAGCTTTTGGAGCGCATCGCCCTGGAGTCGGAAAAGCCCGTCTGCGATCTCATGTTCGGCGGAGGGGTCGAGAGCCTCGCCGCCTATGAGGGCTGCTTTGAGCCCTGCACGCCGGAGGGTGTGGAGTTCCTGCGCGGCGTGGGCTTGTCCGAGGACAATTTGTGGACGCCCTTTTCCAGCCTGCCGCTGGTGCTCATCTACAACACCCGGCTCGTCTCTGAGGATGAGATTTCGGGCTGGGCAGACCTGCTGAACCCGCGCTGGAAAGGCCGGATCGCGTTCACAGACCCGACCGTATCCGGCTCGAGCTACACCGCGGCGCTTACGCTGTTCTCCTGTATTGAGGGCGACGACTGGGACATACTAGCCCGGCTCGTTGAGAACCTTGACGGCGGCGCGCTCTCCGACTCGGGCGACGTAGTGGAGAGCGTGCGCAGCGGAAGCCGCTACATAGGCGTCACGCTTGAAGAGACGGCGCTCAAATGGCATGTGCCGGAGGTGGGCATTGTATACCCCGCCGAGGGTACCAGCGCCGTGCCGGACGGCTGCGCGCTCATAAAGGGAGCGCGCCACCCGGAAAACGCCCGGGCCTTCCTCGATTTCGTCCTGAGCCGCGACGTGCAGGAGCTGCTTGTCTCCGACCTCAGCCGCCGCAGCGTCCGCACCGACGTCCACGCTCCCGAGGACCTGCCCTCCGAGGCGGAGCTCGGCATAATTGACTACGATGTACACTGGGCGAGCTCCATCAAGGAGGAGTTTATCGCACGCTGGACGGAGCTCTGCGGGGTGACGTCATGATAAAGTGGCTACGCAACCTCTCGTTCAGGAATAAGCTGCTTTTTGCCTTCCTGGTCATTGGCGTGGTGCCGCTGCTCATATGCACTGTGCTCATGCTGAACATCTTCCGCGTCACACTGGCCGGGAACGCCCGGGACGCGGCGGAGTCCGAACTGGACGGGGCCTCCGACGCGCTGGATGCGCTGCTCGAGGAGGGCGCGTCCGTCCTTGGCGCGCTTACGGAGGACAGTCTCATACGCGCTGAGCTGTCCGAGCCCGGCGTTGAGCCGCCGCAGAGCGTCTACGACGCTCTGTATACGCTCTCAAGCGAGCTCCGCGGCCAGGCAGACTTTGCTCTGTATTCGGCCGGGGGCGAGCTTCTATTCACCACGGGGACAGGCAGCGCAGCGGAGCTCGGTACGCACTGGGGGCTCCTCAATTCAGCCGCCGGGACCGAGGATTGCGCTTTTGCCGGCAGCGACGGCAGCCTTCTGGCCGCCCGGGTAATCACCGGCACAGGCGGCATCCATGTAGGCTATGCGGTAATGAGCCTCAACACTGCACAGCTGGACCAACTCTTTTCCGTCTATGCGGGTTCCGGCGGCATCTTGCTCCTGGACCCCTACTGGGACTGCGTCTACCGCTCCCAGAACGCTGGTAGTGAAGACCTTGCGCCACTCCTGCGCCAGCGACTGCTCGATGGTCAGGGACTTTCGGATGGCAGCGGCAGCGCCTTCTATGTGCGCGAAAGCGCCGTGTCCGGCTTCGTCCTGCTCTACCGACAGCCGGAACCGGTCGCGGACTGGGTAATGCGGCTGCTTTATATCGTAGCAGCGCTCACGATCCTCATCTGCCTCACGCTATGTGCAGCTGTTTCCATGCTCATAAGCCGCCAGCTCTTTGAGCCGGTGCGTGAGCTCAATGCCGCCATGGGCGCGGTAGAGGAGGGTAAGCTGGGCACACGGTTAGATGTGCGTTCTACAGATGAATTGGGCCAGCTCGCAGGCCGCTTCAACCGCATGGTCGAGCGTCTGCGCGCCCACCTGGACGAGTCCGTCCGCCGCCGTCAGGAGCTCAGCGACGCCCAGATACGCATGATGCAGGCCCAGCTAAATCCGCATTTCCTCTACAACACGTTGGACACTGTGAAGTGGATGGGCAAGATAAACCAGGTCCCCGAGGTCGCCACCGTCGCCGCCGACCTAGCGGACATACTCCGCAGCAGCATTTCCGGCGACGAATTTGTGACTCTGGAACAGGAGCTTCTGACGCTCAGGCGTTATGTAGAGATCCAGAGCATCCGCTTTCCCGGGAAATTTACGCTTGAAACGGACGTGGACGAGGCCGCACTGGACGTACTAGTACCCAAGCTGATGCTCCAGCCCATTGTGGAAAACTCCATCATACACGGTTTCGCTGACAGCGGCGGGCGCATCGAGGTCCGTGCCAGAATGAGCGGCGAGGAGCTGGAGGTCACAGTGCAGGACGATGGCTGCGGCATGTCGGAGGAAAGCCTGCGCCGTTTCAGGGAGCCCGGTACGGACGAGAAACGTCATCACCTGGGCTTGCGGAACGTGGACGCCATCCTGCGCCTGCACTACGGCGAGGACCACGGTCTGCGTTTCCCACCTGCGGATGGACGCGGTACCTGCGTCGAGATATCGCTGCCCGCGCGGTTTGAGGAGGGTTGAGCATGTACAATGTTGTCATAGTTGAGGACGAGGAGCTTGTGCGCCGCGGTATAGTCACAGCCGTTAATTGGGCCTCTGTGGACTGCGCCGTTGTAGGAGAGGCAGCCGGCGGTACGGAAGGCATCGCCGTAATACGAAGCAGTCATCCGGACATCGTGGTCACAGATATCCGTATGCCGGGCATGGACGGCCTGGAAATGCTTCGCCGTCTGCGCGAAGAGGGTTGCGAAGCCAAGTTCATCTTGCTCACCGCCTATAGCGATTTTGCCTATGCACAGACTGCTGTGAAGCTCGGCGCGTCGGACTACCTGCTAAAGCCCTTCCACGACGGCGAGTTGGAAGCCGCCGTTGCGCGAATAATAGAAAAGAGCCGCAGCCGCGCTCAGGCCGGGCTCGTGGATGTAGCGAATATCAAAAACCGCTATGTCACCGAAGCGGCCCAGTTCATGGCCTCGCACCTGAACGACCCGGATATGTCCGTCGGCGCGGTAGCCCGCCAGCTCGGGCTGAGCGAGGGCCACCTCAGCCATCTGTTCAAAAAGGAGACGGGCATGACAGTCTCCAGCTACCTCACCTCCTGCCGCATGGAAAAGGCCAAGGAACTGCTCTCAGATTGCCGCAGCCGCGTCTATGAAGTCGCGGAAAGGGTAGGCTACCGCGACATCGCGCATTTCAGCAGCAGCTTCAAAAAGAGCGTTGGGGTCTCCCCTTCCGAATATCAGAACGGCAAACGTTGATCTACGAAAAAACACCGGCGCGGACTCTTCGCGCCGGTGTCTGCATTTCAGATGTCTATCGTCAAATTATCTATCCCGTTTTCCTCAAACTCGCTGATATATTCGTCCATCCGGTTTGTGAGCTCGGTGAAGTCATCAGGGTCAGTGTCCTCAAGGTGCATATCGCGCCGCGCCAATTCCTCTGCCAGAATATCAAAGAACACGGCGTCCTCGTAATCCGCTATGGCCTCGTGTATACCGCCCTCTTCAAAGGCCTTGGAGGGAAAAACATGCCCATACCAGGTCTGATATAGCTCTTTCATCCCGTTTTTGGCGCAGTAGGCAAACATCTTTTCCTGCAAAAGGTCGTAGTCCTCGAAGCGGTCCTCTCCCCTGGTCGAGTTGAGAACCCAGTTGCCTATATATACCATATCAAGCAGGCGCCGGAACTCTTTTGGCGTAAGCTCTATATTCATTCCGTTCAAACCTCCCGTCCGCGCGATGCATATCCCGCTGATATATTATAGCAAGTTGCTTAGAAGAATTCTACACAAAAATATGGAATAGTCAAGCCCCGCGTTTTGACGCGGGGCTTGTTTAACGGTTTTTTAATTTATGCGCCCTTGGCCATACCCTTCTGCCTCGCGTACTCAGCCGCGCCCAGGGCGCCCATGAGCTGCGGGTCGGTCTTGAGGTTTATCACCTTCAGCTTCAGCACGTGCTCGATGGCGACCTTCAGGCCCTCGTTCTTCGCGCAGCCGCCCGTCAGCGTGATGCTGTCGGTTGCGCCCGCCTTCTTCGCCATGACGAAGCAGCGCTTCGCAACCGCCATCTCGATGCCCGCCGCGATCTCGTCAGTCGGCTTGCCCTCGCCAACCAGCGTGATGACTTCGCTCTCAGCAAACACCGTGCACTGAGCCGTGATGGGGATGACGTTCTTCGCCGTAAGGCTCAGGTTCGAAAACTCCGGCAGGGAGAGCTCAAACGCATTGGCCATCGCCTCGAAGAAGCGGCCCGTGCCGGCGGAGCACTTGTCGTTCATCGCGAAGTTCTTCACAGTGCCGTCCGTATCTATGCTGATGCCCTTGACGTCCTGGCCGCCGATGTCGATGATCGCGCGGACCGACGGGTCGGTCACGTGCACGCCCATCGCGTGGCAGCTTATCTCGGAGATGTTCTCATCCGCAAACGGCACCTTGTTGCGGCCGTAGCCCGTGCCGATGAGGTACGCCAGGTCCTTCGAGCTCGACAGCTCCGGCACCTTCGAGATGACCTCGTTCATCGCCATGATGGCGCTCTGCTCGGAGTTTATCTTGCTCCTTATCGTGGTGTCCGCTACTATCTTACCGGTCTCGTCCAGTATGACGGCCTTCGTATAGGTGGAGCCGACGTCGCATCCTCCGTAGTATTTCATTATATATTCACACCTCGTATTCGTATTTCGGGAACTTATCTATATCATATCTCTGCTTGAGGATATCGCGGCGCTCCATGCCGTCGTAGTGCTTTTTGAGGAAGGGCTCGACGACGTAGAACAGCAGCTTGCCGTCCAGATCGAAGTAAAACACCGCGAACAGGCCCGCGTACAGCAGCGCGCCCGCACCCGCAAGGATGCCCAGGGTCTTTTTCAGCTTCTTCATACTTCTGCCCCCTTACCAGCTCATGGAATCGTCGAACTCGAGCAGCGTCGGGTCGAGCGGTTCCTCGTGCATGACCGTGAACATGTAGTCGTTGACGATGCGGCGTATCTCCGCCCTCGACACCGTGCGGCTGTCCGGCAGCGCGTGCGGCATCCAGATGGCGTGGATGTTCCGCTTGCGGAACTCGTCCTCGAACATGCCCGTGATGCCCTGCATGCCCTTGCACTGCACCTGGTCGTACATCATGACCATGTCGCAGTTGAAGCGCTCCATGTTCTCCCATATCTCAAAGATATGCTTGTAGCCGCCGACGGCCATTCGGCGCATGGGCGCCCACTCGTTATAGAGCGTGAAGTCCTCCATCAAATGCTCCTTGGTATCGGTGCGCATGACGATGTCAAACATCAGCGAGTCCATATTCATAATGGTATTGAGGCCCCAGCAGTTGTAGGCCCAGGTGCACCAGTGCGAGTAGTAGAGAGGCGCGCAGCTCCAGGCAAGGACCCTGTGCCGCGTCTCCGGGAAGGTCTCTATCTTCTTCTCGACACAGCGGTACATGATCTTCTTGACCTTCTTGTCCGTCTGCGCCCAGATATCCCGGTAGCCGTCCTGCGAGTAGTAGATACGATAGAGCGCCTGGCCCACGCCGTTGATGGGATAGTAGGGCGTATTCGCCGCGACGTCCCATTTCTCGCGCTCGAACAGCGTGAGCTGGTTGTATTTCTCGATATACTCGACGAAGAGGTCCCAGTTCATCGGCAGGCCGGTCTGCTCCTCGATGAACTTCCAGCACTCCTCTATCTCCTTGCGGCAGTGCTTCTGCACCAGCGGGTCGTCGAACTGCATGGGCTGCGGCATGGCGAACAGCGGCTTGTCGTAGGCCCAGTCCTGAAGTATGCTCGTGCCGACCGAGCCGTCGCAGGCCTCGTTCGAGGTCACAAGGCAGGGGAAGTAATCCGGCATGTCGTCGAGTATCGACAGGCCCGCCTCGGCCTGGCACATCGGGCAGGGGTCGCCCGGCAGGCCGATGGACTGCGCCGCGTCTATGTAGTTGAGCACCGTGTGGCAGTTGACGTGGCAGGTGACGAAGTAGGGTATCATCTGCAGAGGCACGTCGTCCATTCTGTCACGCCAGGGGTAAAATATAGCGCCGGCCACGGTCTCGTCATGGGCGATGGTGTGGTGCCACTTCTCGTTGTGCTTGCCGCCGTGGAGGTTTGCGTCCGCCGTGAACATGCGCATGAACTGGCGGATCGTCTCGTTGACCATGGCCCTGTAGTGCCAGCCGGTGGCCTTCATGGCCTCGCCGCGCATGCCCTCGAAGCCGCGGTCGAACCAGTGCATGACCGTCAGGTAGGTCTGACCGACCCAGCGGTAGCGCCAGATGCCCTTCATGAGCGGCACCGGCCCGCCGTAGCGCATCACGTCGTAGACCAGCATGCCGTAGTTGTACAGCCATATCCTGTTGAAATAGTACATCGTGTCGAGAAAACCGCGCCACTCCCTGTGCTTGTAGAGGCCGGTCTTGGGGACGTATAGCTCTCCGAGTTTGCGCTCACGGTGCGGCTTGCCGTACCAGAAGTCCCGGGCAAGCTGCTTGACCTTCTGCATTTTCATCTTCACTTGCCCTCCTGTATCTTCTTTATCTCAATGCTCTCGATAAAGGCCTGGAAGCGTGTCCTGAGCTGGCCGGAGGCACTGTTTATGTACTCTTTCTCTATTGAACAAACGGGGATACCGAAATCTCTGTTCAGCACAATGGTGTTTATCGTGCGCTCATAGCTCCAATACTCGCAGAACTTGTTCGACTCGACGATGATGCCGTCGGCGTGGTACTCCTTCGCGATGTCCGCGAGCTGCTTTTTGCGGCCGCGCATCTCGTCCTGGCCCATGAAGCGCGGACACATGCCAGTCTTGATATAATGTCTTGCGATGGCGTCCAGCGGCTCCTGGCCGGCCTCGACGACGATCTCCTCTCTGCCGGGTATCGAGCCGTAACAGTAGCGGTCCGCGACGACCATGGCGCCGCAGCCCTCAATGAGCTGAGTGAAGCCGGGGTCATCGTTCTCGGAGCCCGAGAGCATGACCTTGCAGCGGAACCAGGGCTTTGGGTCCGGCTCACGCGTACGCAGCTCCTCAGCTGTCTCGCGCAGGTACGGAAGTATCAGATACTTTGGACATACCAGCGTCACGAGCTGTATGACGTGGAACTCATAGCCCGTTATTATCGGGTTGTCGAGTTTACGGTAGTCGCCTATCTCCTTTATCAGGCGGCATACTTCGTTGTGCTCGGCAATAGTTTTCAGCAGAGCCTCGTCTGAGGTATCAATGCCGAACTTTTCGCTCAGCGGTTTCAGAACATGCGCCCGGAGCTGCTCGCGGTAGTGCTCAAAGCTGTTCTCTGTCTTTTTGAACGGCACGTCCGTGAACTCGCAGAAAAAGTCCGGGTTCTGGATCAGGTCCATCATCTGCAGATGCTCCTGAAACCGGCAGGTGACGGTACAGGTCTCGGTTGCCATCTGCGCGTCAAGGAAATTGTAGCCCCCCTCAAGCGCTCTTTCGAGCAGACTGCGCCCGTAGTGGCAGGTACGTCCGGACATGTAGTAGGTGGCTATGTCCGGCGACGTGCATCTGGGCGCCCTGAGCCTGACTCCAAAACAACCCGGCAGGTCAAGCAATACCTCCGGCATGAAATAGCAAGTGTAACCCAGAGCGCGCTTGCCTTCATCCTTAGCTTGCTTCACCAGCTGATTGTTCGCCTCTTGCAGCAGATCTTCAAAGAAAATCAGGTGCTTTATGTCTCTCATTCCAATCCCCCTCTAAAATATTGCCAAATCAGTCACGCTAAATCGCCATATCTATTGTCAAGGATATCAAAGCATTCGTTAATTGTCAAACACATTTTTTCAACACGCCACTGGTATATTGCGCATTTTCCACTTTTAACACTGTGATAGACCGTTATTTATCACATTCCAAGGCTTTGGTCCTGTTTTGACCAGCCGCAGCCGTTACGCCGGGGTATCGCGCGAGTTCCGGGCAGGGTTATACGACAAGTATATAATCAAAGACAGCAGTGTTGATCTGCACGTTACCGCAACACCTAATGCCGTGATATAGGCTCGACTCACTCATGCGCACCGGTGGTCAGGTCACGACATGTTGTACGGGTTCTGAGAAAGATTTCTTTGAGCTATTATAAAAGCCCCGCTGCAAAAATCTACAGCGGGGCTTAAATCATTTTCTGCGCAAAAAGCAAAGCCCGCAGTCAAAAGACTGCGGGCTGGAGCTGCTGCCCGGATTCGGACCGGGGACCTCATCCTTACCAAGGATGCGCTCTACCTGCTGAGCTACAGCAGCATAGCTTTCCCCACGGCTTTCGCCGTGGGGAGTGGCGACCGAGAAGGGACTTGAACCCTCGGCCTCTAGCGTGACAGGCTAGCGTTCTAACCGACTGAACTACTCGGCCACAAGCGGCTTTTGTAATATACCAAATCCCGCGGAATATGTCAAGAGCTTTTTTGAATTTTTTCATTTCTTGCGGTATTAGTTTTTTTATGCTAAAATATTGGTATTACTCAGGAGGTTTTTTAAATGCGCAGACTTGTTTCGCTTTTCCTGATTTGCTGTCTGGCGCTCTGTCTGCTGCCGTTAGGCTCCGCCGCCGCAGCCTCCAACGTTTGCTTCATCGCCACGAACGACAGCTTGGAACAGCTGACCTACCAGCCATATTTCAGCGGCTCCACCATCTATGTGCCGTACACCGTTTTCGCCAACTTCAACATATACAACACCTATCACCAGGGCAGCTCCACCGCTTCTCTCTACAGCTCGTCCAAGCAGCTCTATTTCGATATGAACACTGGCGAGACCTATGACGGCGAAGGCAACTACTATAACGTCACGCCCATCTCGCGCGGCGGCGTTGTCTACGTCCCCGTCGAGTTCGTCTGCCAGCAATACGGCCTATCCTGGTCATATATCGAAGGCAGCGATTACGGAGACGTGTGCAGAATTGTTGATTCAGACGTCCACTTGACGGATGCCCAGTTCCTCACAGCAGCTAAGCAGCTCATGTCAATTCGCTATGAGGCCTATATCAACAACAATCCGAGCGGAACGGATGACCCGATACCAGGTATTGACCCGCAGTCAGACTGCATAGTCTATCTCAGCTTTGTCGGCCTGCCCTCCTCCAAGCTGCTGGATCAGCTCAAAGAGCACTCCGTGAGCGCCGGTTTCTTTCTCACCGCAGACGAGCTGAGGGAAAGCCCAGACACCGTGCGCAGAATCGTCGGAGAGGGTCACAGCATCGGCGTGCTTTGTTATTCCGAGCCCATTTCGGAGTATTCCGAATTCTGCGACCTGCTCTTTGAGGCGGCTCACGCCACAACCGTGCTCATCGCCGCCGGGGACAAGCTCTATGACGAGGTATGCAAAAACGCAGCCGCTGAGGCCGGCCTGGTCTTTTGGGACTACGACACGGACTGCATCAAATCTGGCGCCGGGCTGAGCTATCTCTCTCTCATTACGGCTTACCTTGAATACCGGCCCGAACGGCTCGACCCCAGGATACTCTGTAACGAAGCCACAGACGCCACTCTACCCTCGGTTTTAAACTACATGGCTGAAAACAACATAACCTCCAGGGCTCCAAATGAAGTTGAGCCGCCGGTTATCGAATAGTGAAACGCCCTCCGCGTCTCTTGTGAGTCGCAGAGGGCGTTTTTTCGCTTAGATCGCAAATACCGCGGAGGCAATTGTGAAGTAAATGAACATGGCCACCGTGTCTACAACCGTTGTTATGAGCGGAGCAGCCATCAGCGCGGGGTCCATCCCAAGTCGCTTTGCCGCTATGGGCAGCAGCCCACCCGTGACCTTTGCACAGACCACCGTGCAAAGCATCGCTGCGGACACAACACCCGCAAGGCGAAGGTCATTATACCTCAGCATGATAAACGCTGAATCAGCAACGGCGAGGCCCAAACCTACTAGCAGCGCCACACGCAGCTCCATCCAAATGATACGTGCCGTGTCTGCAAAGCGCAGCTCGTCTACGGCAAGGCCGCGGATGATCAGGGTCGAGCTCTGGGAGCCGCAGTTTCCGCCGGTGTCCATTATCATCGGTATAAAAGACACGAGCAGAGGCACCGCTGCAAATGCCGCCTCGTATTTTGAGATGATCGCTCCCGTGATACTGGCCGAGAGCATCAGCACCAGCAGCCAAACTATGCGATGCTTTGCGTGTTTCCAGGCTGGAGTTTTGAGATAGGGCTCAGTGTTGGCCTCCATCGCCGCCATCTTCTGCATGTCCTCGGTGGTCTCTTCGGTCAGAACGCCTATGGCGTCGTCAAAAGTCACGATCCCGACTATGCAGCCCTCTGTATCCACGACGGGTATCGATATGAGCCCATATTTGCGAAAGAGCTTGGCGGCATCCTCTCTGTCATCCGTCGTGTGGATGGAAATATAGTCTCCCAAGATGAGCGGTGCAATGGGCTCCTCGCGCCCGTGCGTGAGCAGGTCCTTTGCCGTCACAACGCCTAGCAGCTTGTGGCGCTTCACGGCATAGCAGTTGTACACCGTCTCGCTGTCAATGCCCACGCGGCGTATCTTTTCCAGCGCGCTGTCCACGGTCATGTCCGGGTCAAGCTCCACAAACTCCACCGTCATGATGCTGCCGACGCTGTCGTCCGGATACTGGAGCAGATAATTTATCGTCTTGCGAGTCTCCGCATCCACGTTTTCGAGCAGCTGAGTCACAAAATTCGCCGGCATATCGCTCAGGAAATCCGCAGCGTCGTCCGCAAACAACTCCTCGAACAGACTCTTCACCTCTGCGCTGGAAAAAGTTTTGATAAGCTCCTGACGCAGATCGTTGTCCATGTAGCTGAAAGTCTCCGCAGCTTTTGGCTTATCGAGTATGCGGAAAACCATCGCCAATTCTCTGTCGTCCAGCTCAGAGAGCAGCTCTGCCAGGTCCACAGGGTTATACATGGACAGCACGTCATGGATCGACCTCAGCCTCTTCTCCTCGAGAAGGGCCTTGAGCACATTTACAGTCATAGTCACACCCTCCTTCCGGCGGCAAAAAACCGCCATGTCTTTGCGGACACGGCGGCGCAGGCGCACGGAAAAAGAGTGTGCTCAATTCATGCGAAAATGAGCGCACCTGCAAGGCCGTATCCCTTTTTTCCAGTTCCGAAACTTCGTCCGGGACCGCCTTCCACTTGCGCTCACCTCAGCTTTTCATTGAACTACCCCACATTTGGGGAGTCAATTGTACCATATTCAATTTTTAGTGTCAATCGGCTCAAAAGATTTTAAGAATTTGTAACCTTTCATACGTCGAAACGCGAGTAGGCCTTGTAGCAGTCACGGCAAAGCAGCTTGCCGTCATGCACGTGCAGGAAGCTCTCGGCGGTGTTCTCGCCGCAGACGGCGCAGTCCTCGGAGCGAAATATGCGCGCGGGCTCCGGGAGGGCGATGCTCGTCTCCTTGACGTCAAAAAGCTCCTCCGGCTCTCGGGTCTGGTAGTACTCAAAGCCCTGCTCCCGCGTCAGGCCCTCGGGCTTTTTACGGAGCACGAGGCGGACAGAGCGGCCGCTCTTGCGCTCATAGATGTTGAACGCCTGCTTGCCCGTCAGGTGGAACAGCAGATTGCCTTTTCCCGCCGTACAGCCCAGCATAACCTGTATCGCGTCTACGCCGCAGGCGTCGTTCTCGCAGATGCAGACGACCTCCTCGTCCTCCGCGCGGCCGATGTCCAGCAGCTTTATCGCATAAAGCGCAGCCTTCCAGCCTATTGTAAGTCCGCCGCATTCGTGGCCGTGGAAGGCGGCGCAGTCGGACCAGGTCTTTGTTTTCATGTCTCTTCCTCCTATAATCTGATGTCCGGAAATGGTATTATCTGCGGTATGCCCATGTAGCTCATTATGTGGACGTGCATTCTGTACACGGCCTCGATATTCTCCGGCGTCATTACCTCTTGCCCACCGTAGGCATAGACGCCCGCGTCCTTCAGGAACAGGAAGCGGTCGCAATAACGTATCGCCAGATTGAGGTCGTGAAGGATGATGCAGACGCTGATGTCCCGCTCCTTTGCCACCCGTCGCACAGTTCTGAGCGCCTCGTGCTGGTTGCGCGGGTCGAGATTGCTGGTGGGCTCATCGAGCAGCAGCAGCTTCGGTTCCTGAGCCAGTGCGCGCGCGAGCATTACCTTCTGCGCCTCGCCTCCGGAGAGCTCCGAGACCTTGCGCAGCACGTAATCGTCCAGGCCCATGCTGTGTATCACTCCCGCCGCGATCTCCCGGTCCTCACTGGTGACGTCCCATTTGATATACGGCTTGCGGCCCAGCAGCACCGTGTCGAACACAGTCATGTTCACGGCGCCGGCACTCTGCGGGACATATGCTATTTTCTGCGCCATCTCGCTGCCGCTCATCTTGTGTACGTCCTCTCCATCCACGATCACGCGGCCGTCGCGTGCGGGGCAGATGCGGTCGATGCACTTTATGAGCGTGGACTTGCCGGCTCCGTTGTTGCCGAGGATCGCGAGGCACTTGCCATTCTCAGCCTCGAAATTTATGTCGTGCAGCACGTCGCCTGCGGCTCTATTGTAAGCAAAGCTCAGGCCCTCGACTTTAACCATAGGTCTTTCCTCCCCTGAAAAGCAGTATGAGGAACAGCGGTGCGCCGAGGAAGGATGTGATAGCCCCTATGGGCAGCACCACCGGGGCGATGACCCATTTGCCGAAGGTGTCTGCCAGTATGAGCAGCAGCGCACCGGCAACCGCCGAGGCCGGGACAAGGTAGCGGTAGTCGTTGCCCACGAACCTGCGCATGATGTGCGGCGCAACGAGACCGACGAAGCTGATTATGCCCACGAAGGACACCGCCACTGCCGCCGAAAGCGAGCACACGCCCATGCTCACCAGCATCACCGCCCGAGTGTTCACGCCGAGGCTCTTGGCCGTGTCGCCGCCCGCCTCCATCGCGTTGTAATTCCAGCGGTTAAAGAGGAAATACAGCATGGACAACACGAAGATGACAGCCAGCACGGCCAACTCCGCCCAGTTGGCGTTGCCGAGGTTGCCGAAGGTCCAGAACACCACGGCCCCGAGCTTCTGCTCATCCGCGAAGTATTGCAGCAGCGTACTGCCGCCCGAAAAGAGCGAGCTGAGCGCTACGCCCGCAAGCACCAGCCCGCCGGGACCTATGTCGCTCTTGAACCTCGATATGGCGATAATGACAACCGTTGAGAAGGAGCCGCAGACGAAGGCGCAGAGTGTGACGATATAAGGGTCGTTCACCGTCACCGCCGTAGCAGCCGAGGCGGAGTTGACAACTCCACCGCCAAAAACAATGATGCCGACAGCCGCGCCAAAGGCCGCGCCCTGCGACACCCCGAGCGTGGAAGCCGAGGCCAGGGGATTGTGCAGCACGCACTGCATGACCGCGCCGGAGGACGCCAGCATTGCCCCGACCAGTATCGCCGCCGTGACTCTCGGCAGCCTTATTCCCCATATGACCGTGTTCTGCTGCGCGTCACCCGCGCCGAAGATGGTCTTTAATATCTCCCAGGCGGAGATGGATATGGAACCCACCCCCGCCGAGAATACCGCCGCGACTATCGCCGCAAGCGCCGCTATTATGAGCGCCGCGCGCTTTCTCCGTACAAAGCGGCAGTACACTTCAAGCTGCGTGTCCTTCTCCTTTGTCATTCGTTCAGCCTTCCAAATCGAGTTTCATATAACCGGCTCCGGCCTCAGCCAGAGTGTTTAAATAGTCCGGTTTTCCCAGGAAAAACTCAAATATCTCCGCCGCCTTTGCCTCAAAGTCCACGTCCGCGAACGCCTCTGGGTACAGCAGCGAGCCCATATAATAGGCACTCACAAGCGGTATCTCCACGTTCGACCAGTGCCAGGTCGAGTTAGGGCACTGATACACATTCCCGCTATTGAACGCGCTCAGCTGCGCATAGAAGTCGGGGTTCTCCGCCATATCCTTACGCACCAGCTCCAGGCCGCTGTAGTCGAGGAAGATCATGTCCGGGTCCCACGCCAGTATCTGCTCCTTGTCCACGAGCACGCCTTTGGGCAACTCGCTGTCCATCATAGCTCGAGTCACATCGTTCACGGAAATGACGTCGAACACCGCGTAATTGGAGTACACGCCCTCGATACCGTGGCTGCCTTTAAAAGTCGCAGCCGCCGCGAGTATGCTCGGCTTGTCGTCGTCCGGGATATTCTCCGTCCGCGCCCTGAGGTCCGCTATGACGGAGTTTATGAACTCAGTGACTGTCTTGGCCCTCTCACTCACGCCGCAGGTCTCTCCGAGGATGCGCAGGCTGTCCTCATACTCGGCCGAAAACAGGCTGGCATCAGTCACGGCTACGACGGGCAGGCCGGTCTGCCGCTCTATATCCTGCACGGTATCCAGCCCGTAGGTGCACACTATGACGTCCGGTGCTAGGCTTATGAGTTCCTCCGGGTAATAGCTGGTCTCTCCCATGCTGTCCGATCCGACTATGGGCAGGTCCTTCCACTTCTCCAGGTTCACATATGCGTATGCCTGGAGCGGACTGCTGGCTATCTCGCAGTCTCCTATGCCGACCACCTTGTCCGCAAGCCCAAGGTAAGTTATCATCCTGGGGGTGTTGCCCAGCGGCACTATCTTCTCGACGCTCTCGGGAATGGTCACTTCCCTGCCCAACGCGTCGGTAATCGTCCTTGTATCCGACCCATTCGGCGTCTCCTGTACAGGTGCGGTCCCGCAGGCGCCGAGGGACAATGCTGTCGCTGCCGCTATGATGAACGCAGCGGCTCTTTTAAGTATTTTCATATAAGTTCCTTTCCGGGCACCCTTTCGCTGATATCATTTTAAAGGCTCGTCAAAACCTTCGCAAGCCCCCCGGGGGGATAAAAATGCCCTCCCTGCGCAATTTTCTGCACAGGGAGGGTCTGTGTTGTGCGATATCTTCAGTCGTCGTAGTCGTGCTCAGCCTTGAGGATGGCCCCAGTGTAGGCGTCCACCTCGTACTCGTATTCCATCCTGCCGACGTCGAACTCTATCTCGTAGATATAGCTGCCGTGGTCGCGGTCAAGCTCGCACTTCATGCGCGTGACCTCGCTCTCGGAAACGCCCGCGTTGGACAGCGCCGCCGCTTTCGCCGCATCCTCGCCTATGAGATCGCCAGTGCTGGTGCCGCCGCCGTTGCCGTACTGATTGCCGGCGCCTGTACCCGTGCCGGTCCCGCTGCTGTTGCCGTTTCCGGCGAGATTGCCGGTCTGCTCCTGCTCGAATTTCACGATATCGCCGGTGACGGCGTTCACGTCGTAGTCGTACTTCACACCGTTCGCAGCAAACTCGAGCTCGTAGAGGTATACGCCGTCGTCGCGGTCAAAGTCCGCTTTGAGCCAGCAGACATCCGCTTCGGAAACGCCCGCGTGTGTGAGTGCGGCTGTCTTGGCGGCTGCTTCACCTATATAATCTCCGCTGACGTTCGTTGAAGGCAGGCTCGTACCGGTGTTCTGCTGCTCGTACTTCACGACCTCGCCGGTCTGGGCGTTGATGTCGTACTCATACTCCACATTGCCCGCGTAAAACTCGACTTCGTATACCATCACTCCGTGCTCGCTGTCGAAGTCGGTCTCGACGTAGACCACGTCGCTCGCGTTGACACCCGCGTGAGCGTAGGCCGCTTCTTTGGCGTCGTCTACGCTTATATATCCCTTTGCGCTGGCCGTGCCTGTCTGGTTCACAGTGTTGTCACTGATTCCCCTTGAGTTGGCAATGAGCGTTATGTCGTTCACCGACAGCGGCGCCAGGGACTCTACCGTCAGGGTCGGGTCGGCTGCTACGACCTTGAGTATCAGCTCCGCCTTGCCCTCGGAGATGCCGTACTGCTCAGCGATGGAGGTGCTCTCACTCGTCGCCGTCACGGTCTGCGTGAGCACCGCGGCCTCAAAACCGCCGTCGCCCACCGCACTGCTAATGAGGTCGCTGACCTCAGCCTGCAGGCTCGCAGCCTTGGCCGCGTCGCCGTTCTCAACGGAGACGAGGATGGAATTTCTGATATCGTCCAGATAGCCGTTCACCAGCATGGAGCCGATGAGGGCGTTCACGGTGACGTCCAGGCTGGAGCCCGTGAAGTCCATGTCGCCTATGACGGTCTTGGCGTCCTCATTGAGGGGCTGAACCTCCAGGACCTTGTCATTTTTGTCCATGACTATGTTGAGGCTGGGGTTCACGTCCAGGGTGATGACCGAGGCGGCACCCAATTCGGCGCCGCGCCCGTAGCTGAAACCTATATATCCGCCGAGGCACACCAAAAGCAGCGCGGCGGCGACGGCTATGGGCAGATAGCGGTTCTTTTTCTTCTTATTTTTGACTTCGTTCATCGTTATTACATTTCCTTTCCGGGCTTCGCAGGCTTCGAGGATGCCGGAGAGCTGGTCCGGTGCCGTGTGCTCGGCAAGGCGGCGAATGCGCTTTTCAATCTTCTCGTTATCCATCATTCCGCCTCCTCTGCTGCTTTTCCGAGTTTTTTCATGGCGCGGTGGTACTTTGACAGGACCGTGGGCAGGGCCAGCTCGAGCATATCCGCTATTTCGCGGTGCTTGAGGCCGCCCAGCGCGTGGAGCGAGACTATCTGACGTTCCTCATCCGAGAGCGTCTCCAGCAGCGCCCGCAAGGTCAGGAGATCCTCCTGCGAGAAGTCCGGCCTGTCGGAGAACTGCTCCTGCCAGTCCTCCGGCGTCATGGCCACGGTGCGGCGGCGCTCACGCAGGAGCTGCAGCGCCTCGTTCCGCGCTATGGTCATGAGCCAGGCCATCGGTTTGCCCTGCGACCTGTACTGCGGGGCCGACTGGTACGCCTTTACAAAGGTCTCATGTACCGCGTCCTCCGCGTCCTGTGCGTTCTTGAGAAGGAAGAGCGAAAAACCGTAGAGCGCCGCGTGAGTGAGTTCGTACACCTCGGCAAGCGCCCCGGTGTCTCCGTTTGCCATCACGGCAATGCTCCTGTCTATGCGTTCCGTCTCCGCCGCCGTCAGCGGCGAGCCAAAGGCTGTCAGTATGAGCAGCATGGCTTCCTCCCGTTCTGCCATAACAATGCATGGCGAAATCGTTTTATTGCACGCCCGGAAAAAATTTTTTCTAAGCGGATTATAGCACCAATTCTTCGGACGGGCAATCATCGACAGGTGCAAAAGTTCGTGTTAAAATGAGGCCAAAGATCAAATTCAGGAGGCAGATCAGACATGGAGCATCTTGGAATAAAGGTAGACATTAAAAACATCCCCGAACTGGACAAGAACTATATCCCCCTGCACAAGTTCAACGCCGCTTTCCTCGAGGGCGCAAAAAAGCCCCTCGGCATAGCCGTCGAGCGCGCGGGCGGCGAGGTTGCCGTTGTGAATACCTTCATTCACGGCACGCCCGACTTCGCAGAGGCAGACAAATACTACGCCGACCGCATGGTCAAGACCATGCTCTGGCTCTTCGGCGGCTGGAAGGTCTATATCAGCGGCGACGAGAGCATTTACAAATACATCCGCGCCGCCTACACCCCCGAAGGCAGCCGCGCCTTCGACGCTGATTTCATGGCCGGCGTCTACGAGAGGCCCTTTGAGGTCGTCGCCTGCACGGAGCTCCCCGCAGAGAAGTCCAACCCGCAGGCCATAGGCCGTCACCTTGCCGGCTGCCGCATCGGCTTCGACGCCGGCGGCTCCGACCGCAAGGTCTCCGCCGTCATCGACGGCGAAAGCGTGTTCTCCGAAGAGGTCGTCTGGTTCCCCAAGACCACAGCCGACCCTGACTATCACTTCCAGGGCATCGTGGACGCCTTCAAGTCCGCCGCCGCCCACATGCCGCGCGTGGACGCCATCGGCGTCTCTTCCGCCGGCATCTACATCGAGAACCGCGCCATGGTCGCTTCCCTCTTCCTCAAGGTGCCGAAGGACGAGTTCGACAAGAAGGTCAAGGACATCTACATCCGCGCTGCGAAGGAGATAGGCGACGTGCCCCTGGTAGTTGCCAACGACGGCGACGTCACCGCCCTTGCCGGCGCTATGAGCCTCGACGACAACAACGTGCTCGGCATCGCCATGGGTACCAGCGAGGCCGTCGGCTACGTCGATAAGAACGGCTGCGTCACCGGCTGGCTCAACGAGCTCGCTTTTATGCCCGTGGACGCGAACCCGGACGCGATGGCCGATGAGTGGTCCGGCGACATCGGCTGCGGCGTCAAGTATTTCTCCCAGGACGGCGTCATCAAGCTCGCTCCCAGGGCCGGCATCGAGCTCGACGAGAGCCTCTCCCCCGCCGAGAAGCTCAAGGTCGTACAGGGTCTCATGGAAAATGGCGACGAGCGTGCCGCAAAGGTCTACTCCAGCATCGGCACCTACCTCGCCCACGCGCTGGCGCTCTACTACGACTTCTACGAGTTCAAGCATGTGCTGCTGCTTGGCCGCGTGATGTCCGGCAAGGGCGGCGACCTCGTGCTTGACACCTGCAAGGCCGTCCTCGCTAACGAGTACCCGGAGCTGGCGAAGAACATCTTCCCCTCCCTGCCTGACGAAAAGTTCCGCCGCGTAGGCCAGTCCGCCGCCGCCGCTTCCCTTCCCGAGCTCGCATGAACGCAAAGCACGTCATCTGCTTCGGAGACTCAAACACCCACGGCTACTGCGGCGACCCCGCCGAGTTCGACGGTCTGCCGCAGCCCAGCGGCTCCATGCGTTACTCGGAGTCCTCGCGTTGGCCCAGACTCCTGCAGGATAAGCTCGGCGAGGACTACCTCATCCTTGACGAAGGCCTCAACGGGCGGACCACCGTGTTCGAGGACCCCTACCGCCAGGGTCTGACCGGCGCGGGCTACATCTGGCCCTGCCTCATGAGCCACAAGCCTGTGGACCTGCTGATACTCATGCTCGGCACGAACGACGCCAAAGAGTGGTACGGCGCTACGGCGCTGCAGATCTGCGCCGGGATGGAATACATTGTCTGCCGCGCACAGAACACGCCCTGCTGGACGGAAAAGGGGCCGAACATCCTGGTCATCGCGCCTCCGCCCATCGGCGAGGGCTATGAGCAGACGGAAAGCTTCCCGGAATTCGGACCATATGCGCGCGAAAAGACGCTCAAGCTTGCAAAGCTCTATGAACAGGGCGCAAAACGCCTGGGCTGCGCTTTTCTGGACGCGGCCCCGCTGGCGGAGCTCAACCCCGTGGACCGCATACATATGACAAGGCGCGACTGTGAAGTTCTTGCCTCCGAGCTGGCAAAACTAGTTCCTGAATTGTGCCGATGAGTTATTTAGAGACAAGAGAATAAAACATTTCCTCCTGTGCAAAATAAGAACACATTTCAAGCACAGGAGGAATTTTGTATGTACACACGCAAGGGGCTTGTGCTCTGCGCGGTGCTGCTGACGGCGGCTATAGCGCTTACTGCGCTGGCCCCTGTCCTGCCCGCGCACGCGGAGGGCGGCGCGCCCGTCGCGCAGAACCTGGAGCTGACGACCTATCGCAACGTCTCCGTAGGCGGACGGCTCTCTGCCGTGGACCCCGACGGCGGCACGCTGACCTATCAGATAACCACGGAACCCACCAAAGGCGAGATAGAGCTGACTGACGATGGACGCTTTGTCTACACTCCGGGTACCAACAGGCGCGGCAGGGACTACTTTGGCTTCAAGGCCACCGACGCCGACGGCAACAGTTCGCAGGAGGCCACGGTCATCATCCGCATAGAAAAGCAAAAGACCCGCACGACGTATTCCGACCTTGACGGCAACCCCAGCGCCTATGCGGCTACCATGCTGGCCGAAGAGGGCATATTCGTCGGCTCGCAGCTTGGCGGCAGCTATGTCTTTGAGCCCGACAGAGAGGTGACGCGCGGCGAATTCCTGGCCATGTGCATGGAGCTCGGCGGTGAGGAGCTGCTCAGCGCCGTGGCGGCCACGGGCTTTTCCGACGATGAAGCTATCCCGACCTGGCAGAAGCGCTATGTTGCAACTGCAATGATGGACGGCGTGATAAGCGGCACTGAGGCCGATGGAGACACGGTGTTCAACTCCGAAGGCACCGTCACGGTACAGGAGGCGGCCGTCATGCTCAACAACGTCCTTGGCGCTACAGATGTTCCTACGGCGGCCTTTGAGGGCATCGTCCCCGCCTGGGCCAGCCAGGCAACTGCCAACCTGACGGCCTGCGGAGTCCTCGTGGGCGCCATGCGATATGACGCGGCCCTGACACGCGCAGACGCCGCACAAATGCTCACCGCCGCGCTCGCGGTGAGAGACGGAAGAGAATAAAAAAACAGCGCCCCGGATATTCCATCCGGGGCGCAAATATTTTGTTCAGCCGCCTTCTCGACCGAGATAGCGCATGGCCAGCATCGTTATGTCGTCAAACTGAGGAGCATCCGCAACAAAATCATCCAGGTCTTTCTTAACTGCTTTGAAGATCTCTTCCGGCGCCGCGGACACATTTGCGTCCAAAGTGCGCTTGAGACGTTCTTCTCCATAGAGCTCCTGCGCCGTGTTCATCGCCTCTGTGACGCCGTCCGTATAGAGATAGAGCAGGTCTCCCGGCATGAGCTCCAGGCTCCCGGCGCGGTATTTCGTAAAGTCCAGTCCGGCCAGCACGAAGCTGGGGCGAGAACGCAAAAACTCCGTTTCCCCATTCTTGCGTCCGATAACAGGGGGATTGTGTCCCGCATTCACATAGACCAGCTTCCCAGTGGATATCTCCAGGACGCCCATCCAGGCAGTTACGAACAAATTCTCATCGTTTGCCTCGCAGAGCTGCCGGTTCACCTCCGTGAACACCTCCTCCGGAGGCTTTCCGGACTGCGTGTGGTCCTTAATGAGCGTTTTGGCTATCACCATAAACAGCGCGGCCGGCACGCCTTTTCCGGAAACGTCCGCTATCACGACGGCCAGGTGGTCGTCGTCCACGAGGAAAAAGTCGTAGAAGTCGCCGCCGACCTCCTTAGCGGGAGTCATGGTGGCATAAATATCGAACTCTCTCCGGTTCGGGAAAGCCGGGAAAATGCAGGGCAGCATGCTTGCCTGAATATGCGTGGCGACGCTCAATTCCGCGCCTATGCGCTCCTTCTCCGCCGTCACATGGGTCAGGTTCTCGATATAGCCGTTTATGTCCCGCTCCATGCGTTTGAGTGCGTGGCTCAGGTTTTCCACCTCGTCGCCGGTGTGGATATCCAGCAGCGCCAGAGCACTGACTTCTCCCTCTTCCTTAGCCTCCACATAGGACGAAGCTGCGGAGGCCAGGGAGTTTATCGGCTTCACCAGCGCAGTATTCACGACCTTTATGAGCGCCAGCGTTATTACAGTCGTTATGCCGATGAGAATGGCGCACAAGCGCATCAGGAAGGCCTGCCGGTCCGCCATTACGCTCTCCATCGAGATATCTGTGAACACATGCGCCACGGCCTTTCCGGAATCGTCCAGCACCGCCGCACCCGCGGAACAGAGCCAGCCGTACTCCTCCGTATCGGTGATGTATGCCTCAAAGCCGTTCTCCGGATGCTTCATTGCCTCGTAGTTCTGGGGATATATGATATCCCACGTACCGGTGGGGCAGCCCGTCTCCGTCTTGTCAGCGTCGATTATGTATATGCCCGTCATGGACTCTGAGTCCATGTAGCTTATATACAGGGACAAAACGTTGTTCGCAGTCTTGATCTTATAGAGCGTATCGTAAAGCGTTGTGAAGCTCTCCTGTTCGCTGATGCCGGTATACTGCGAGAGATATTCCGCCCACTCCTCATCCGAGTCGTATGTCGGGGCAGGGTCTTTGCGGTAGATCTCCATGACCTGAGCTACCAGTTCCCCGACCTCTTCAGCATTCACTAGTGACGCGGCCGTCTTGGAGACGTTCATCGCCAGCATCTGATAGTGTGCATCCATCGTACCGGCGTAGACATCATAACCCACCGCGGCGGCGGTGATGGTAAGAGCAAGCGCCAGCAGCAGTATCATGCAGACGGTTTTCTGCCGCAGTGATAGCTTCATGGTTCCCCTCCTATATCTTAACGATAAGGCTGTTAAAGCCCTGGTAGCGGCGGTAGTAGAACTCCTTTGCCTTTTCCCTGACGACCAAAACGCCCAGAGCGTCCGGGTCAAAATCTGCGCCGGCTCCCGCACGGCGTGCGTCGAGCGCAAACGGGTTGAAGGAAACCGCACTGTCGCGTATGTGCAGGGCAAGCACCCCGTCCGGCTGGGCTATCAACGTCACCTGTATTACGCCCGGCCTGCCGCCCAGGCCTTTTTTCTGTATCACCGCACACAGCTCCTCCACCGACATGGTGACGAAATAGCTCTGCTTTGGGCTTGCTTCCCAGCGCTCGCAGAATTCCTCCACCGCGGCGGTCAGTCCGGAAAGCTCGGACTCGCCGCTGCCTATGGTGCGGCGCAGGATGCGCTCCGCCTCCAGGTCCTGGGCAGCTGTGCGGCCGCGCCAGATCAGCAGAAACAGAGTAAGCGAACCGAATTCCGTGGCCGGATACAGCCACCAGAAGGCCATCGGCCCGAAGCGTGAGAGCAGCAGCGTCATGGGAATGAGCAGCAGCGCGCCCCTGAACGTGGCCAGCCAGAATGCCGGTCGCTCCGAACCACAGGACTGGCAGTAGCTCTCCAGAACGACGGAGGCTCCGGCAAAGGCCGCACCCAGACAGAACACTCGCAGCGCATAAGCTCCCAGCGCGGCGGCGTCTGCGCCGTCGATGCCGAACACGGTGCAGACTACATTGGGCAGAAGCGCCACGAACAATATTGCAGCTCCGCCCGCCAGCGTACCCCAAACCAACGCCAGTCGGAGCGTCCTTGCTCGGCCCTGGTCATTGTGCTCACCGCTGAAGGTGCTCAAGAGCGGCTGCGCGGCCCTTGCCGTGCCTTCGTAGATATAGAGGATGAGACACGAGGCGTTTTGTACCAGGTCAAACACAGCTACGCCCGTACTGCCGTACATATCTATCAGCAGGTTGTTCGCAAGGAGAATGAAAACCATGCTGTATAGGTATTGCGACGAGGACGCAAAACCCACGCGGAAGCAGCCAAAGGCCCCGCGGAACGACGGATTGAAGGGTTTGAAACCCAGCTCTGAGCCCCGCGCCGCAAGACCGAGCGCATATATACAGACGGCAATGATCTGTCCCAGCACGGTGGAGAGCGCCGCTCCCGCCGCGCCCATATCCAAGACGAGGACGAACAGGATGTTCAGAGCTATATCGCAGAGATTCCCGAAGGTGAAGCCGAAACTCGCGAGCTTTTCCCTGTCAGCGTTGCGGAGGAAGTAGTTCATCAGGTAGGACGCAAAGTAGACGGGCGTCCCGGATACCACGATGCGCAGGTATTCCCTGCTTGTCTCAAAAAGCGCTCCGTCCCCAGGCACGGTGCCGAGCAGGGCCAACAGCGGCGTCAGCATAAGGTTGGCAGCCAGGGCAAGCAGCACTCCCAGCGCAGGCACCAGCAACATTATGCCCTGGAAACCGGAGAGCGCCTCAACATGCTCTCCTCGGGCCAGCTGCGTCGAGTATCGTATTGAAGCGCCCAGGCCGAAACCGTGCATTATGACGTTTATCACCATGAACACCGGCAGGGTCAGGCTTATCGCCGCCAGACCCACTACGCCCATGCGCTGGCCGACTACAATGGCATCCGCCATGTCCCCTACCGCCAGACCCAGGGCTGAAATGAGCGAGGGTACGAACTGGCGCCTGAACATCCTGCCCGTGAAATAATCCCTTGACGCGCTGAACATTCAGGCCCTCCCCTCGTACATTTTTATCATGGAAACCGGGCGCATCAGCTCCTTCATCTGCCTCAGCCCGGCAATACCAAGGTCCTCTTCGCCGTTCAGAAGTTGATATTCTTCCGGCAGCGAGCGTATCAGCGCGTGCCGCGAGTACACGGACAGTCCCGAGAGACGCCGGCTCTGCTTGGACAGGCTGAGGTCAAAGATCTCCTCGCTCAACGGATAGCCCGCCGTCACGCTCATCGGCTCTCCGTCCACATATACGATCACGCCGCGCGCTTCTAGCTCCTGCCAGTTGTCGAAAAGGCAGTCACAGGCGCGGGCATCGCGCAGGCCCTCGGGGCTTGCCGTAGGGTGAGCCCAGGAGCGGCAGACGGCACGCGCTGTCTCAACTCCATGTCCAGGCCCGACCGGCTCCCAGCACAGTTCATGTCCGCGCTCAATGCGGTGTATGTCGTTGCGCAAGCGCACAAAGCGCCCGCCATCCAGACTTACTTGGCCGACGCGGTCATAGATATATTCGCTGTCTCCCGGCACTTCGGCTATTTGGAATCTTCCCGGAAACTCGCGGCGAAGGAAATCTGCATCCTCATCACGTACATAACTTAAACGCAGCGGCTCCGAACGCTCCAGCATAGCGGAAATAAACTCTCGCACAGCTTCCGGCTTGCCGCATGGGAAAAACCAAGAGTTATCGCCTCTCAGCCGGTACTTGACCGCAAATGCGTCCTCTCCCAAGCATATGCTCAGGCCCATATCCACACGCCAGATGTAAAGCGAGGCAAAGGCATGTGAGGCGCTGACATGGCCGCAGGTTCGGCGCAGTTCTTCTATTTTGTCTCTATCCCGGAGGCTGATTTCCCGGGTCTCGGTGTTCAAAGGCTCTCAATCCTCTCAGCAACTATCTCGCCGCCCAGGATAGGTAAACCACCGGTTCCGGCGGCGACTGCGCGCCCGCGTATGAGGCCGAAGCGTCCGCCCGGACCGTGATAGACGCACTCATAGCCGTAAAAGGCGCGGAGGACCAGGTCCGCCTCCTGTAACGGAGTGTCCGGAGTCAGGACATAGTCCGACTCCGAGGGGCATGGCCAATACTCTCCCCCGGCCTGCGGCCGCGCGGAGGAGTATAGCGAGTCGAAATCCGCGGCAAGGCGGCGCATCAGACCCGGTAGCAGGGCCTGCAGCTTTGCCGTAAGGCTCTCAAGGTCCTCCCTCGGCCCGAGCTCGATGCGCTCCTGCAGCAGCACCGGACCTTCGTCAAAGCCCTCCGTCACTCTGTGCACGCTCACACCACTCTCGCGCAGGCCCCGCAGGATGGTCACCGGAAGCGGCCATGCACCCCGGCCCACCGGCAGCAGAGAGGGGTGGATGTTCACCATACGAAGGCGGGAGTCAACGGGTAGGCGGTGGTAATAGCCGCCGCATATGAGCGCCTCGCAGCCGCCGTCCAGCAGCCTTTCTACATCCTGTCGGCATATGCGCTCGAGCCTGAGCGGTATGCCGCGCTTCCTCGCAAAATCGCAGACCTGCAAGTTGAACTCCGTGACGTTATCCGTCTCGCATGAGAACACCCAGCCGATCTCGCAGCCCGCCTCGGCCAGCGCCGGCAGAGCCGGATACAGCGCGTCGATGCCGACATAGGCGATCTTCATATTCACTCGATGGTGAGGATATCCGTAAATCCGGTGACCTCAAAAACGTCCATTATCGTCTCGTTGACGTTCTTTACGATCATCTGACCGTGTTTGCTCATGTATTTCTGCGCCAAAAGCACAACGCGCAGGCCGGCGGAAGAAAGGTAGCTGAGTCCCGAAAAGTCCAGCGTCAGCTTGTCGATGCCTTCCAGCGAGGTTTTGAGCACCGCCTCCAGCTTCGGAGCGGTGGTGGTGTCCAGCCTGCCGTCCAGGGAAATTACCAGGTCAGAACCGCTTTGAGTTTTTTCAATATTCATGTGGCGTCTCCCTTTCCTCAGAGTCTCTTGGTGATGGTAAGGATGTTTTTACCGTCCTTGTACTCGTATTCCACTTTATCCATTGTTTTTTTGACGAGCAGAATGCCAAGACCACCGATTTCTCTTTCATCCGCGCCGAGGCTCGTGTCGGCCTCCGGGCAGTCCAGCGGGTTGAAGGGCGCGCCTCTATCCGCAAAACTGATGCTCAGCTCGGGGGGGTCCCCGCTTACATCGATGAGGACTTCCGCATTGCCTTCAACAGGGCCGTATGCGTAGCTTGCGATGTTTGTAAAGATCTCCTCCGCAGCCAATGAGACCTGAAACTGTATGCGCTTAGAGCATCCGCGGCCCATGAGCTCTTCATTGATCGCCTCATTGAGACGGGTAAGCTCGGAGACTTCGGCGGGTATTACCAGTTTCTTCACGCTGCCACCTCGCTTTTCAAACTCTCGGCTCCGCACCCGGGAGGCGCGGCTCCGCCATCAGCGTCTCATAGTTGGTGTATATGACCTTGCCTGGCAAGGAACCTGCCGGCTTTTTTACGAACCTGACCTGTGTGAAATCGACAGGCACCTTTCCGCTTTCTCTCGCCTGAGAGTAGTAGGCCGCGAGTCCGGCGGCTTCTGCCAAGGTCTGCACATCCGGGGCCGTGTCCTCCGCCCGAATGATGACGTGCGAACCGTGTATCTTCTGCGCGTGGAGCCAGATATCCGTACGCCGCGCCGTTTTGAAGGTAAGCTCATCGTTTTGTGTGTTGGAGCGGCCCACCAGTATCTCGTATCCGGTGCCGGAAACGTATCTCACGGGACCGAGCGGCTTCGCCTTGCGCTCTTTTCCGCCCTTGGGTCGGCGCAAAACGCCGGCGTCCATGAGCTCGCGGCGGATCTCCGCTACCTCCTTCTCGCTCGCGGCACGGCTGAGATTGTCCAGCACGCTCTCAAGGTAATCCAGCATGGCGTCGCCTTCCGCAATGAGCTTTGTCAGGTGCTGCTCCGCCGCCGCGGCCTTCTTGTACTCCTTGTAGGCCGCCGCAGCATTCTGCTGCGGGGTCTTAAGCGGGTCCAGCACAAGTTCCACCGTCGGGCAGCCCTCAGAAAAATAGTCCTCGCACAGTAGAGTCCGCGCTCCGCGCTCAGCCCGCCAGAGGTTTGCGGTTATGAGGTCGCCGCGCTTCCTGAGTTCCTCCCTGTCCGCTGTCTTGGCCAGCTCCGTGCGCTGCTGGGCCAGCTTGCGCGACTGCCTGTCCCGCAGAGTGCGGACAGTTTTCGTCAGCTCGTGAGACACGCGGCGCATCCGCTCCGCGCGCTCGCGCCCGGCGTAGAACTCGTCCAGCAGCGCGGAAAAGCCGCCTCTCGGCTCGCATCTTACCGCCTCGCCGTACTGTGTGATACGCATGAAGCTGAAGTCTCGGGCCTGCCCGTTCTCCACCAGCATGTATGGTGTGAGCTCGCCCGCCTGCACGCTCTCCGCATAGGCGTCCAGCGCAGCGCAGAGATCGCCTCCGCGCTCCGAGCGGTGCGCCAGCTCGCGCGCAATGAGCGGCGGCAGGCCGGAAAAGGCCTCCGTCAAGCGCTTGTCGCCCGGCTTGGATGCATCCGTATTCATCAGCGCCGCTCGGCGTTCTGACGGGCTCAGCTCAAGAGCGTCCGGCTTCTGCGGCCGGGGCGGCAGCCTGTATATCATGCCGGGGAGCAGCCGCCTGTAGGCGTCCTCCCCGAAATCCGCGCGGCGCAGGCAGTCTATGATGATGCCCTCCGCGTCCACAAGTATGAGGTTAGACGAGCGGCCCATGAGTTCGGCTACGAGGCGCTTCTTGCTCTCCACGCCCAGCTCGTCCCGGGCTGTCAGTTCAAGAACGGCTATGCGCTCGTGCTCCGGCTGCGTGATGCTGTCTATCCGCGCTCCTACGAGGTGCTTGCGCAGCAGCATGCAAAACATCGGCGGTGTTTCCGGGTTTTCATACCGCTCCGAAGTCAAGTGCAGACGCGCCATCCCGACGCCTGCCGAGATCAGCAGCTTGCGGCTGCCGCGCCGCGAATACAGCGAGAGCAGCAGCAGGTCCCGCGCGGGCTGCTGCACCTTGTCTATGTGCGCGCCCTCGAGCTCGGGCGCAAGTTCGTCTACCAGTGCCGAAAGGCACACTGCGTCAAGTGGCATCCAGTTCCTCCGTAATATGGCTGAAAAGTTCCCGCACTCGCCCGTGCTCGCCTTTTAGCCAGAGCCAGCCGAAAACCGCCTCCAGCGCCGTCGCAGCGTGATATTGCCCCGGCGTTGAGCCGTGCGGCACGGTGTTGACGTGGCTGTTGCGCCCACGCCTGTATACGTCGTGCTCCGCCTCGGTGAGCAGCGGCAGTATTACCGCCGCCGCCTGCGCCTGCGCAGGGGCCTTTACGCGCGCTACAGTCTCCCGGTGCAGCTGGACCACCGTCGCTATGCCGCGCTCGGCCAGGAGCGTACGCACCAGCAGTTCATACACCGCGTCCCCGACATGGGCCAGGCCGAGGATGCTGAGTTTCCCAAGTTCCGCGTCCGTCATGGCAGATCAGCGTCCTCGTCAGCATCTGTACCGAATTCCATCTCCGTCTGGAAACGCTCCGTCGGTGCGGCGCCGTTCATGAGCTGCATCTCCTGCCACTGCTGCTTGGTTATGAGCACCTGCCTGGGCTTCGAGCCCTCGAACGGACCCACTATGCCCAGTTGCTCCATCTGGTCTACCAGCCGCGCTGCGCGCGAGTAGCCCAGCTTCAGCCTGCGCTGAAGCATGGAAACACTTGCCTGCTTCGTCTCGAAGATGACGTCCACCGCCTGCGGAAGCAGCTCGTCGAACTGCGACTTTGCCTGCGGCTCTTCGTCTGCCTGCGACTTGGAAGAGCCGCTTGCTGGCTTGTCCTCCGCCGCCTTTTCTATCTGCTCCAGGATGTCCTCGGAGTACTCCGGCGCGGAGCTGCGCTTTATGAAGTCGATGACGTCCTCGCGCTCCTCGTCCGAGACATATGCGCCCTGGATGCGCATGGGCTTGCCGCTGCCCAGGGGCGAATACAGCATGTCGCCCATACCTATGAGCTTTTCTGCGCCGGCCGCGTCAAGTATTATCCGCGACTCCATCGCGCTCGAGACCGCAAAGGCGATACGGCTCGGTATATTTGCTTTCATGAGGCCCGTGATGACGTCTGCGGACGGCCTCTGTGTTGCGATTATGAGGTGCATACCGGAGGCGCGGCCCATCTGAGCCACGCGGCAGATGCTCTCCTCAACGTCCTTGGACGCGACGAGCATGAGGTCTGCCAGCTCGTCCACGACGATGACGACCTGCGGCATCGTCTCGCCGCCTATCTTCTTCTGGTGCGCGTTGTAGCCGGCGAGGTCGCGCACGCCGGCCTCGGAGAAGAGGCGGTAGCGCTTGAGCATCTCCACAACAGCCCACTGCAGCGCGCCCGCGGCCTTCTTCGGGTCCGTCACGACGGGGACGAAGAGGTGCGGTATGCCGTTATAGATGCCGAGCTCGACCATCTTCGGGTCTATCATGATGAGCCTGACCTGCTCCGGCGTGGACTTATACAGGAGACTCAGCAGCAGCGAATTGAGGCAGACGGATTTGCCCGAGCCCGTCGTGCCCGCGATGAGCATGTGAGGCAGCTTTGCGATGTTGCCGACGACGCACTCGCCGCTTATGTCCTTGCCTATGGCGAAGGACAGGCTCGACTGCGCGTTCCTGAACGCGGGCGAATCTATGATGTCGCGCAGGTAGACGATACTGACTATCTTGTTCGGTACCTCGACGCCGACGGTGGATATCTTGTCCGGGATGGGCGCGATGCGCACGTTCATGACGCCCAGAGACAGGGCGAGGTCGCTTGAGAGGTTCGTCAGCTTCGTTAGCTTGACGCCCGCGTCAAGCTCAAGGTCGTAGCGCGTGACCGTAGGCCCGCGCGTGACGCCGACAATGTTCGCCGCGACGCCGAAGCTGTGCAGCGTGGTCTCGAGCCTGTCGCGGTTGAGGGCTATTTCGTCGCGTCCGTCCACGGCGGCCGCAGTACCCTTGCGCAGCAGGTCTATGGGCGGGAACTCGTATTCCGGGGTGGACGCGGCGGCCCTGTCTATCTCCTCCGCAACGGCGGCAGTCTCCGCCTCCACCTCCGCGCGGCTGGGCTTTGCCTGCGGTTTCGGCTGCTCTGCGGGCGGGACGTTCACCGGCGCGAACGCGGGCTCCGAAAGCTCGTCCTCCAGGTCAAACACCGGTTCCGGCGCAGGCTGCGGCTGCCTCGTCGGCTTGGGCTGGGCCTTTATGCCCAGCTCGTCCTCAGTGAAGTAGCTGAGTTTTACGTCGTCGTCCTCCATCTCGCTGGGGTCATCGTCCATGGGTATGTCGATAACACGGTTCTTCGGCCGCTTCTGGGGCTTGGCCGTCTCTTTGACAGGGGCGGGCTTGCGCTGCGGCTCGGGCTCCGGCTCGTATTCATACTCCACACGCTCGCGCCCGGAGAGCCAGCGGTATATCTTGCCGATGCTGAGATTCACCGAATACATGAGGAAGAACAGCAGCAGCGCCAAAAGCAGCGGAAACGCGCCGTAGACGCTGAACATGGACTCCAGCGCCATGGCGAGCAGGCCCGCAATCATACCGCCGCCCTCCAGCAGCTTGCCCTCGGCATAGAGGCCCTTTATGAGCTCAGAGAAACTGCCGCCCAGGACCAGCGCCGTCCTCGAGAAGAGCAGGTGCGCGATCGCACCGAAGATGATGGGCAGCATGAAGCAGCAGAGCACCCGGAACGCCACCGGTCTGCCCCGGTGGAAGGCCAGCGCTATCGCCGCGAGCAGCAGCGCGGGCGGGAACAGATAGAATCCCCAGCCCAGGATGCCCTTTACAAAACCGCAGAAGAAGTCTATGAACCAGCCGTCCACGTCGAAATAGCCGATAAATGAGAATATGGCCAGAAACGCGCATACGGCCGCGCCGACTTCGCGCCTGATGGGCTTTGGCGCGTTCTTCGCGGACCTGGAATTGTTCTTGGAGGCGGCGGGCTTTTTCGCCGTGCCGCCGCTTTTCTTCGCGCTGCCAGAGGAGCTTGTGCTCTTGCGGCTGCCGTTAGTAGTTGGCATTGTGTCAGCAGTCCTTTCAGAATGTGAGGCTGAGTACTATGGTCAGCAGGCCTGCGCCCCAGCAGTAGTAGGCAAACCAACCGAATTTGCTCTTTTTGGCGATGAGCTTCATGAGCGAGATTGCAGCTATGCCGGAGAGCATCGCCGCCAGCATACCCACAAGGTAGGCCGGGACCATGGACAGCTCTATGCCCTCTTCCCCGAGAGCCTTGATGAAGCTCAGGAGGTTCGCGCCCAGCACGGCGGGCAGGCTCAGGAGAAAAGAATATTTCATCGCGAAGCCCCTGTCTAGTCCGGTAGCGATGCCTGCGGTGATCGTGGTGCCGGAGCGGGACAGGCCCGGTATCGTCGCAACGCACTGGCAGAGCCCTATGATCAGCGCATCGCGGAAACGCATGTTCTTTTCGGTGCGCTTACCCGGGGCCATTCGGTCCGACACGAAGAGCATGCAGCCGGTCAGCAGCAACGCAACGCCTATGAAGGGGGTTATGTAGTAGAGCTGCTCCACACTGTCATTTATCGGAAGCACCAGAAAAAGCGGCAGCGTTCCGACGACTATCATGAGAAACAGCCGCGCCGCGCCGAGATTGCCCTGTACGGGTGTTCCGTCCGCCCTGCGGCCACCGCGCAGCACTATGAACACCTCGCGCACCATGGCCACAATATCGCCCCAATAGCATACGCAGATGGATATCAGCGTGCCGAGGTGCAGCAGCACGTCAAAGAACATATGCTCCTCCCCGGCGGAGAGGACAAAAAGGTTTTGCAAAATGGCGAGGTGGCCCGAGCTCGATATCGGCAGAAACTCCGCCACGCCCTGAACTATCCCGAGAAGGATGGCCGATGATATGGTCACAAAGCAGTCCTCCAGCAAAGGTTTTGTACGCCCAAACTCTGTGCGCACTAACTATTTATATTAGCACAGTTTTTCCAAAAGAACAAGCCGGTAGTTGGTCACGCCTGGGTCAAAAAGCCCCCGGGCCACGGGTCCGGGGGCTTGCCGCTTCAGCAGTATGCCTTCTCCGCCGAGTAGGCGGCGAGGACGCATTTGTAGGTCATATAGCAGTCATACTTCGACACGACCTCAAAGGGCGCGTGCATCGAGAGCACCGGAACGCCTGCGTCAATGGTAGCAATGTTGCGGTTGCCCATATACATGGCCACGGTGCCGCCGCCGCCCTGGTCTACCTTGCCCAGCTCGCACATCTGCCACTGGACTCCGTTTTCTGCGCAGATGCGGCGGATATAGGCCACGAGCTCCGCCGGAGCGTCGTTGGTGCCGGCCTTGCCGCGGGAGCCGGTGAACTTGTGCAGGCCGACGCCGTAGTTGAGCTTGGCGCAGTTCTGCTTCTCGCTGACCTCGGGGTAATTCGGGTCAAAGGCCGCGGTGACGTCCGCCGAAACGCAGATGCTCTTTGCAAAGCAGTCGCGCAGGTCAACGCCCTGGCCCTTGCACATGTCGCCCACGAACCACTCAAAGGCCTCGCTCTTCATGCCGGAGACGCCGTCGGAGCCGGTCTCCTCCTTATCGGCCAGGATGCAGACGCAGGTCTGCTCCGGGTCCTTGACGTCGAAGATGGCCTTGAGCTCCGCATAGGCGCAGACCCTGTCGTCGTGGCCGTAGGCGCCGATTAGGCTGCGGTCGAGACCGATATCGCGCACGTCGAAAGCCGGCACCGCGCAGAGCTCGGCGGAGACGAAGTCCTCCTCCGTTATGCCGTAGCTGCTGTTGAGTATGCTCATTACCGCCAGCTTCACGCGGTCGGAGCCGTCGTCGTCATAGGGCGCAGAACCGATCAGGATGTTCAGGCCCTCTCCGGTGACGCCCTCTGCCAGCGACTTCTTCATCTGGTCGGCGGCCAGGTGCGGCAGCAGGTCGCTTATAACGAACTGCGGCTCGTCCTTCTCCCGGCCGATTACGACGTCTATGACCTCGCCGGACTTCGTGGCTACAACGCCGTGCAGCTCAAGCGGGATGGCGGTCCACTGGTACTTCTTGATGCCGCCGTAGTAGTGCGTCTTGAAGAAGGCCAGCTCATTGTCCTCATAGAGCGGGGTCTGCTTGAGGTCCAGCCTGGGCGCGTCAACATGCGCTGCGGCGACGACCACGCCCTCGGACATGGGCTTCTTGCCCACGACCGCCAGCATCAGCGCCTTGCCGCGGTTGTTGAACCAGACCTTGTCCCCGGCCTTGAGCGCCATGCCCGCGGCGTATTCCACAAAGCCCTCGCGCTCCGCCAGGCTTATCGCGTTAGTCACGGCCTCGCGCTCCGTGCGGGAATAGTTCAGATAGGCCTTGTAGCCCTCGCAGTATTCCTCCATCGCGGCCCTGGACTCCTTGTCCATGAGGTCGTAGCCGTTTTTCTTCTCATAGAAGAGTTCCTTGCGGTAGTCCTTCTTTTCTTCCATTTTCTATTACCTCCGTGAAAGCGGCCCTGCATTTGGCCGCAAATTCTGCTTTTGTTCCTGTATTTTCTAGTATAGCCGTACAGCGCTCCCTGTAATACTCATCCGGCTGCTGGGCGTCGATGCGCAGGCGGGCATATTCCCGGGAAATACCCTCACGGAGCATGATGCGCTGCTCGCGCGTCTCCCGCGGCGCGATGACGCCGAAGGTCTCCGTGCAGAACTTGGACGCGCCGCTCTCAAGGAGCGCGATGGCGTCTATGGCCGCGAGAGTCCCGCCCTGCATCGCATGGCGTCGCAGACGGAGCTTTATCTCCTCCTCCACAAAGCTGTGGGTGATAAGGTTCAGCTCGCCCAGCGCACGCGGGTCACTGAAAACGACCTGGCCGAGTTTCTTGCGGTCCAGGCGCCCGTCCGCGCCGTAGACGCTGCCGAAACGGCGCTCTATCGCCTCGCGCAGCGCGGCGCTCGTGTTGGTCAGCTCGTGATATACCTCGTCGCAGTCGAGGCATAGCGCGCCCATCTCGCTCAGGACATTGAGCGCGGTGGTCTTGCCCGTGCCGGTGCCTCCTGTAAGGCCGATGATGTGCATATTCTCAGCCAGCGCCGCGGCTATGTCCCGCTCCGGCAGCGCGCCCTGACGAAGTATGCGGTACGGCGCGTGCGTCAGGTCTATTATCGTGCTCTCGAGCCCGATGCCGCAGGCGCCGCCGTCTATGACGGCCTCTATCTTACCCTCAAAATAGCCGAGCACCTCCGCCGCCGTCTTGGGGCTGGGCGCCCCGGACGGGTTTGCCGAGGGCGCGGCGAGGGGCAGCCCGCATTTGCGCAGCAGCTCCAGGGTGAGCGGGTGGTCCGGGCAGCGCAGGCCCACGGTGTTTCCCCCGGCGAGAACGACCTTCGGTATCTCCTGCCGCGCAGGCAGCACGATAGTGAGCGGTCCCGGCCAAAAGCGCTTCGCCAGTACCCGCGCCGCCTCCGGAACGCACGTGCAGCACTTCTCAAATGCCTCCGGCCCCGGCACCATGAGTGAGAGCGGCTTCACCTCCGGGCGGCCCTTGACCTCGTATATGCGCTCGACAGCCTCTGCGTCCAGGCCGTTGCCGGCCAGACCGTACACCGTCTCCGTAGGCACGGCCACGAGCGCGCCTTTGGCTATGAGCGCCGCGGCTTCGTCTATGTTTTCTCTGATGACTTTGGTATTCATATCTCCTCCGCCTGCTGTTTCAGGCGCTCCGCGCGGTCCGCTGCGATGAGCGCGTCGATGAGCTCGTCGAGCGCGCCGTCCATTATCTGATCTATTTTGTACAGCGTCAGGCCGATGCGGTGATCTGTGACGCGCCCTTGCGGGAAGTTGTAGGTGCGGATGCGCTCGTTGCGCATGCCCGTACCGACCTGGCTGCGGCGTTCGGCGGCTATGGCCTCTGCCTGCTTTCTCGCCTCAGCCTCGTAGAGCCGCGAGGCGAGTATTTTCATCGCCCTGTCGCGGTTCTTGTACTGGCTGCGCTCGTCCTGGCACTCGACCACCGTACCCGTGGGCAGGTGGGTTATGCGGATGGCGCTCTCAGTCTTGTTGACGTGCTGGCCGCCCGCACCGGAGGAACGGAAGGTGTCTATCTGAAGGTCAGCCGGATTTATCTCGAACTCGACCTCATCCACCTCGGGCAGCACCGCTACCGTGACCGTGCTGGTGTGTATCCTGCCGCCGGCCTCTGTCTCCGGAACGCGCTGTACCCTGTGGACGCCGGACTCGTACTTGAGCCGCGAATAGGCGCCCGCGCCCTCTATGACAAAGCTGACCTCCTTTATCCCGCCTAGCTCCGTATCGTTCACGTTGGCGAGCTCCGTTTTCCAGCGGCGTGACTCTGCGTACATGCTGTACATCCTGTAAAGACTCGAGGCAAAAAGTGCCGATTCCTCGCCTCCGACGCCCGCCCGGATCTCTATGATGACGTTCTTCCCGTCGTTCGGGTCGCTCGGGAGCATGAGCAGCTTTATCTCTTCTTCCAGCTTCTCCATTCTGGCCTTTGCGGACTCGAACTCTTCCTTGGCCAGTTCGGCCATCTCCGGGTCCGACATGAGCTCGCGCGCGCCCTCCATGTCTGCCTCGCACTTCAGATATTCACGGCAGGCCTGGGCCAGCGGGGCCAGCTCCTTCTGCTCCTTGGCGAGCTTGGCGTAGGCCTCGGCGTCGGAATAATACTCCGGTTCGGCCATTTTGCGCTCCAGCTCTGAATATTTTGCGTCTATATCCCTCAGCCTCTCGAGCATCGGCATTACTCCTTATCAATACTGCAACCATTATTTATAACACACCGCCGCGCTTTTGTAAACAAAGGCAGAAAAATCCCACCCATTTTAGTGGGTGGGATTTCGGCTGCGTTTCCCTGCTCAGGCCGTCATGGCCTCGAGCGTCAGGGCGGCGAGCTCCGGCATCGTCATGCCCAGCAGCTCCGCGCCGCGGGAGATTATATCGCGCGAGCAGCCCGCCGCGAATTTCTTGTCCTTGAACTTCTTCATGACGGATTTCGCGTCCATGCCTTCGAAACCCGTGGGACGCATAAGAGACGCGGCCCAGATGAGGCCCGTTAGTTCGTCCGTGGCAAAGAGTATCTTCTCCATATACCGCTCCGGCTCGACCTCGCTGCACACGCCCCAGCCGTGGCTGACCACGGCGTGTATGACGCTCTCTTCCACGTCCAGCTCGCGCAGCAGCGAATCCGCCTTTTTGCAGTGCTCCTCAGGCCACTGCTCGAAATCTATGTCGTGCAGGATGCCGACGGCCTGCCAATAGTCCTCGTTGCCCGCATCAAACTTGCCTGCGAGATAGCGCATGACCTTGCCGACGGTCTCCGCGTGCTGGATATGAAAAGCCTCTTTATTATAGCTCTTCGTGAGCTCCAGTGCCTGCTCGGGAGTGGGTATATAGCTCATAGTCTCGACCTCCGCATATTTGATTGCATGATTATACGCCGCTTTTCCCTATTTTGCAAGTCTCTTGTAGCCGCAGACTGCTCGATTAGACACGGCGTCCAGCCAGCAGCAGAGGCCCTCCGGCTCCGTTACCCTGAACATGTTTGCCAACTCCGGCAGATTCGGACAGATTTCCGCGAACTTGTTAGGCAGCCCGGCCAGCAGCCCCGGCGTATATTTCAGCGTGCGGCGGTCATTCCATATGGCGCAGTAGAATATCTCGGCCTCAACAAGGTCCTGGAACATATGGCTGCCGTAGCTCAGCTCAGGCATATATCCGGCTCTGTCGTCCGAGACCTCGCACACACCGGCAAAGCCGGAGATATCCGCAAAGCTGCAGGGTACGCCCAGTTCCGGCGAACTCGTACCCAGCCGCCCGGGGGCCAGGAGCATTATCTTTTTGCCTTTACCCTTATAGTACCTGTTGATTAGGCCGACGGCGGTGGCGGCCATCTTCTTTTTTGCATATGGGAACTCATAATACTCTTTGGCGTCTATCTCGATGACGACGTCTATATCCGTCACTGAGGACATGCCCATAGAAGAGTCGTCCAGGCTGAAGAAGATATCCTCCTCAGGCAGTTCCGGCACGACGACCTTGCCGCCGGGCTGGCCAACGTACAGCGGGCGGCACTGGAGAATGTTGATGACAAAGTCTCCGTATTCGTCCGTATTCACGGCGTACTCGATATCCACAGGAGTACCGTAGACGTTTTCTAGCGTCTTGAGCAGCGCCTGCATGATGCGCGGGAACTTGGTGTTCTGCAGCAGGCCCTGGCAGCTTATGAACCACACCTCATCGCGGATGCCGATCTCGCGCAGAGAGGCCTCGGCGTCGTAGTCGCGCTCAAACATCAGAGTGTGGAACCAGTCCGGCAGGAAGTGGTGCATCTCGTCCATCCTGACGCTGCGGAAGGCCATGCGCTCCCGGTCTATGACGTCCACGTTGTGCTGTGAGAAGCGGTGCATATCCGCAACATTCGAATGGGCTCTGGCAGCGGGGCGGTCCAAGTTGACGAGCCTGGGATAGTCGTCCTCCGTCCTGTCCACGGCTTTGGTGCCAAGACCCACTACCAGGCGGAGCATTCCCGCGGTCGGGTCCGCGTTCTGGCTGGTCTTGTACAGGCAGCGGCTATAGCCGACTCCGGCCACGCCTGGGAGGTAATAAGGCCCCGCCCAGGAGCCGGATACGCGCTGGACAAGAATTGACATCTGCTCGTCCTTCTTCTCCAAACCGCGTTGGAGACGGTACTCGAGCGCGGATATGTCCATCGTGCTGGCATAGACGCGGCGGACCGCGTCCTCGAACGCGGCGAGCCGCTGCTCCAAGGAACCGAAGTTCACACAGAACACGGATTCATACTTCCCCGCAAAGGCGTTGCCGAAGCCGTCCTCCAAAAAGCTCGATGACCTGACGATTATCGGGCTCTGGCCGTAATAGCTGAGCATTGCCTTGAACTGCTCGCGTATGTTCTCCGGAAAGCTGCCGGAGAGCAGCGCCTGCTTGAGCTCATCCGCCTTTGAGAAATATCCCTCCTCCGTGCGCTGCTCGATCCTGGTTTTCCAGCACTTGTTGCTGACGATGTAGGTGTAGAACACGTCCGAACCGATATAAAAGGAGTCGTGCGGCTCGGTATGTTCGCGGAACTCGGGCAGGCAGACCTCCGCTATCTTGCGGGCAAGGAGCATACCGCAGGCCTTGCCGCCTATGGCGCCTGAGCCTATCATGCGGTCGCGGAGCGTGAAGTAGTCCTTGGGCTCGAAGAGCTGATGTATCAGCTTCTGGACGTGCGGGTCCTTGGACATCATGCTCTCCAGAATCTTGCGCTCGGTCTCATCTCGGAACTTGCCACGGCCGAACTCGAGCTTTGCCAGGGCGAAAAAGCGGTCATGGCTGTCCAGGTTCTGGTCCTGTGTGTGGGCGGATATGTCGTCCAGCAGCTTATAATAGCGGCTGAGCGCAACACCGCCGTCCAGGGGCCTGAACGGTCCGCCGCTGCGGCTGACGTGGGGCAGGTAGATGTTCACGGAATTGCGGTCCATGGCTTTGAGCGTGTGGATATAGACCGCACTGTCGCTTGTATAGACGTCTATGAGAACCTGAGTCGTATCCCTGATGCTGGCCATCGTTTCAAATGAGTGCCGGCCTCGTATGAGCGGGAAATAGGCAACGGTATTGAGCTCGTAAAGGTAAGGGCAGGTAACGCGGAAAAAATTGCCCATCATCTGGTCCGTATGCCAGGCAACTTGCAGCTCGGATAGGCAATCGAAGATGTAAAAGGCGTCCTTGCCCTCCTCGGTTATGCGGTTATATATCTCCACCGTGAAGGGTTCAAAGCCCTGCATTGGGTCGAACTCAAAGACCTTCAAGCCAGGCTTCGGACTGAACAGGCTCTCATGCCTTGCATAGTGCATATATATGAGGTTCCGCCCGTCCTCCAGCGCCTGCCTCGCAAAAGCCTCGGCAAAGAGCCGGTATTCTTCGAGGTCAGACACCTGCCAGACCACGTTGTCGCCCATGCGGATGTAGTCGAACACCTCGTCCACGCCGGGGTAGCCGCTGGGTATTCGTTCAAACGCCATGTTCTTCGCCTCCTCGCTTATATCTTCTCTTTATTGTACTATACGTCCGCCTGAAATTCACCACGTTTTTTCGCTTTTTCACAAAATTCCTGAGAAAAAAGGCCCTGCGCTCTTGCGAAGGGCCCTCTGCAAAGCAATTTTCCGTTTTCAGCGGAAATCCCGGCACTTAGAATCCAATTCCTGATGCACTTGGTTTGACGATTGATTCATATTTCGCCCTTTTTCCAGAGCCCGGTGCTGATGAAGTCCGCGGCCCTTTTGTCCGCGCGCTCTGTTATCCCGTCGTCCAGGCCCATGAGCCTCAGCAGTTGGATTGCGTTGCGTGTTTTGGTCCGGCCCGGACGGGCGCGGTAATCAAAGCTCATGCCCTCGTCCGTGACCTCCTCCTCAAAGTGCAGCATGTCGTAGCTGTCTTCGAGTATGGTGCAGAGCTCCAGGTCATGCGTCGCGGCAATGCAGAGCGCGCCTGCGTCCGCAAGCGCAAAGAGTATCTCGCTCGCTGCCGAGATGCGCTCTATCGTGTTCGTGCCGCGCAGGACCTCATCCACGGCGCAGAGCACGGGTTCGCCGTCCGCCGCGGCGTCCAGGATGCGCTTTGTAGCCAGTATTTCGGCGATGTAGTAGCTCTCGCCGGAGAGCAGGTCGTCACGCAGGGCCATGGTCGAGTAGATGTGAAAGGCAGAGGCCCTGTAGCTAGCGCCAGGGCAGGTACAGGCCGTCTGCGAGAGCAGCGCCGCTATGAGCGCCGTGCGCAGGTAGGTCGATTTCCCCGAGGCGTTCGAGCCCGTCACGAGCACGCTGCGGCGCAGGCACAGGTCGTTCGGCACCGGATGGCTCAAAAGCGGATGGACGAGCCCTTCGGCCTCTATATTGCCGCGCTCCGGCTCAAAATCCAGCTCCGGCTCACACCAGAGTGGCATACTCTCGCGCCAGGAGGCCACGGCTATGGCCGCGTCTACACGCCCCAGCGTCTCGAACACCGCCAGGATCTCGTCGTGCAGAACATACAGGCGGTTTTTCAGGTACTCGAACATGATGAGGTCTAGCAGCAGCGCAGAGCTCGCAAAGTCCGCCGTCATGTCCGTTCCACGCCCCGGCACCGTGCCGAGCGCCATGAGCGGTCGGAGCTTTTTCAGATGTCCGTAGCTCTCCCCTATGCACTCGTCCAGGCGCTCAAAGCCCAGGCTCTTGAGCTTTTTGAGCGCAAAGGCCATTGAAACGCTGAAATTCACTGTATCTATCTGCATCTGACATTTCCGCGCCGTCCACTCGTGCGTCATCACGTTCAGCACAAAGAGCGCAAAAGTCAGCAGCAGGCCCTTCAAGCCCCAGAATATAAGCGATAGCGGTGAGAGCAGCAAGGCCAGCGCCATAATTATGTAAACCACAAACATAAACATGCCGCCCTCCTCCGGCGAGAAGGCACGACAGACGTCCGCGCGTCGGAAACGACCCAGGCAGGCAAGGACGAACTGTGCCTCCTGCCTCTCGCGCTCGTCCCCTTCAGCGAAGTCTATGAGCCGTCGGCGGCGCTCGTACTCCGCCCTGTCCGTTGAGGGCGTGCGCAGCATGTGATATAGCCAGTGCTCGCCCGGCGTTGAGGTGCCGGGGTTTATGCGTTTGAACACCCGGTCCATGTCCAGGTCTGACCAAGTGACGTCGTCCACCGCGAAGCGCTCCGGCTCGCGCTCGCGCATATAGTCGTGATAGCTTCGGATGATAGCCAAGTCGCCCGCGGCATAGAAGGGGTCGGGCTTGCGCCCGTAATTGTCCCGCAGGCTGTGCCAGAGCTGGTTTTTGTATCCGAAAATGCCCATTTTACCTCCTGTTCGCCTCTATCCACGCCACTGCGAAGTCCACCAGCTCGCGCTGGCGCATCGGCTGAAGCCCAGCGCTGCCGCATACGGCGCGGCGGACGGTATGCGCGCGCTCGAAGGCCGCGCCTATGGTCTCAAAATCCTCGCCCGTGACCTCCAGCGTGTCGTAGGCGACCCAGCGGCGCTCGCCGTCTATCTTCATCGCGCTGTGCTCCGTCACAAGCCGCTTGCCGGGGTATTCCGCCCGAGCGTCTGCCAGGTGCAGCGAGGTGTTTTTGTCGTATCCCACACCCATGAGCAGCACCTTTGCGTCCAGCTCATAGAGCCGGCCTATGGGCGAGCCGTCTCCGAAGATATTCGACAGGTCGTGCTCCCGCGTGAGGTAATCCGCGCACCGGCCCCAGGCCGCGACCGACCGGGCCGGATGGGCGCTCCTGCGCGCGCCTGGCCAGCGGCGGAACATCTCCGCCACCGCGCCCATCGTGTTCGTCGGCGTGATGTCGGGGTCGTAGGCGGGCCAGTTGTCACGTATCGCCTGCCACCATTCCCGCGGCTCCTCCCAGTGGACGCCGCTCTCAGGGTCCAGGTTCTTCCACAACTGCGTAGGCATCATAACCGTACCCTCGGCCCCAACGCGCTCCAGAAGAGCCTCAATGACCGTCTGCGCCCCGCCGCAGACAAAGCCGAAGCTGCCGAGCGAGCAGTGTACAATTACAATGTCTCCAGGCTCAAGGCCCAGCTCACGGAGCGACGCGGCAATATCAGCTTTCAGTACCAGAGCTCTGCTCATTTTTCGTTCTCCTGGAAAAGTTAAGTATAAGCAGCAGCGTGGGAAACACGATGGCAAAGAGCAGACCGGTTTTGAGGTCGCCGCCCGCCTTTTCCGCCGCATATCCCACCACGGCCGGGCCTGAGCCGCAGCCAATGTCGCCCGCCAGCGCCAGCAGCGCGAACATGGCTGTGCCGCCGCCCCTGATGCTCGCCGCCGCGATGCTGAAGCTGCCCGGCCACATGATGCCCACGGACAGCCCGCAGAGCATACAACCCGCAAGACCCAATCCCGGAGAGGAGGTGAGAGTTGCCAGCAGGTAGCTCACTATACACAGCAGACTGCTCAGGTTCATGAATTTTCTCAAGTCAAGCCTGTCGCCAAATCTGCCGAAAAACACCCTGGAAATGCCCATCATTATGGCAAAGCAGCAAGGCCCCAGCAGGTCGCCCAGCGTCTTGGAAACTCCAAGCGAGGACTCCGCAAATGCAGACGCCCACTGGCTCATCCCCTGCTCCGACGCTCCCGCGCAGAGCATCATCAGGAACAGTCTCCAAAACACCCCGCTCTTGACCAAGGCGGTCACCTTCATGCCGCCGCGCTGTTCAAAAATATACGGCACGGGCATGGTGCAGAAGTTATAGAGATTATACAGCGGCACCAACGCCCAGACGCAGGCCATTATCCGCCAGTTGTCCAGACCGAATATGGTGAAAAACGCAGTCGATACCAGCACGACCACCACGTGGCCCACACAATAGAACGAGTGCAAAAGGCTCATCTCAGCCTCTTTGTTCTCAAAGGGGCAGGCCTCTACGATAGGACTTACCAACACCTCGAGCAGTCCGCCGCCGACGGCGTAGACCACGACCGCCGCTAGCACACCGATAAACGGCTCCGCAAACAGCTCCGTGAACGCCCAGAGTCCTATGAGCCCCGCTGCGGACAGCAGGTGCGCGAGCCTCATGCTGGGCCAGTAGCCAATCTTGTCCACGTACAGCGGACTGGTAAGGTCGGTCAGCAGCTGCACGCCGAAGTTCACCGATACCAGAAGAGACAACTGCTCGAGTGATACGTCAAAGCTCCGCTGCAATGTCAGGAACAGCAGCGGGAGGAAGTTATTTACTATTGCCTGCGTTACATATCCCAGGTAGCAGGCATGTTTTATGCGTTTGTAGTTCACGCAGATCCCTTCATTCCGTGTTTTAAAGATCCAGCTCCAGCAGCGCAACCGTCTCGTTTGTTACGAAAAGCAGCTCAAAATTTCAATGCTCCCTTTGGACACTCCTCCAAGCAGCGCAGACAGAGGATGCACTCCTTTGGGTCAGGCGCTGACGAGACTCGGATATCCATCGGGCAGACGCGCTCGCATTTTCCGCAGGAGATGCATTTTTCTCTGTCCACCCGCACACGAAAAAGCGCGAAGCGGCTCGACAGCCTGAGAAATACCGTCACAGGGCAGATATATTTGCAGAATGCCCGATTGTCGCGGCATTTGAAGGCCAGTACGACACCACACACGTAGTAGGCGAGGTTTCCGACAACAAAGGAGCTCCACATGATCCTGCCCATATCCGGCACATCAAGCAGGAACAGCGCGCCGACAAAGGCGAGCGAAGCTGCAAACAGTATGTAGCTCACATATCCGAAACTCCTGCGTCCCCCCTGCGGGGTCTTGTACGGAAGCAGATCCAGCACCATGGCCGTCCAGCAGGCATAGCCGCACCAGCCCCTGCCGAACAGTACCGGCCCGAAAATCTTCGCCACTGCGTAGTGTATGACTGCTGCCTCGAACACCCCGAGAAAGAGGTAGTACCAGAAACCCTCAAGCTGCATATTCTCCCGGCATATGATACCGAGATATATCAGCATATATAGTCCCACCGCGAATTGTACGAAGTTTCTCGCATATCTCAGCTTCGCAGCATACATGGCAAGTCCCAACCCGAGCGCCGAACCGATATAGCTGAAGTTCAGAAGATAGAAAACATTGTCCAGCGCCAGCCAGAGCGCCACAGCAATGAGCTCGAAAAGCAGCCACATCAGGCCCGCCGGAAGGTACTTTTTCATGTTTCCGCTCCTGTGTCCTCGAGGTAGTCGCGGTATTCGCGCTCCCATCTCACGCGGTCGGCCTCGCCGATCTCTCGGAGCACGCGGCAGGGGTTTCCGACGGCTATGCAGTTCGGCGGTATATCCTTCGTTACGACGGAGCCGGAACCAATGACGACGTTGTCGCCTATCGTGACTCCGGGGTTTATCACAACGTTCCCACCTATCCAGACGTCAGAGCCTATCGTGACGGGTAGGCCAAACTCGACGTCGTGGTTCCTGACCGCGGCATCTATGGGGTGGCCGGCGGTGTAAATATTCACATTCGGCCCGAGATACACATTGTCGCCAAATCTCACGGGACACACGTCCAGTATGGTAAGCCCCGTGTTGGCGTAAAAGTGCCGCCCGAAGTGCACTCTGTCGCCGTTGTCGAAGTAAACCGGCGCAGTGAGCACCATGTCCTCCGGCGCTTCGGCGAAGCATTTGCGCAGTTCGTCGAGCGCCGTCCTGTCGTGCCAGAACTCGGATTCGTTGAACTTCTTCTGCGCCGCGTGGACCCGCGCCCATGAGTCGCCGCCGACCTTATAAGGACAGTAGAGCCGCCCGCTCATCATCCTTTCCCATTCGACCTTCGATATCATAGATCCCCGCTCTCTGCCTGACTGCGCAGGATTTTCAGGGTCTCGCCGTCAGGTTTGCCGCCGTAATACTTTTCGAGCACCTTGAGAAACACTTCGTTGTCCTCGCATGCGTTAGCGAACAGGGTCATGCAGGAGCGGAGCTTCAGGTCGTCCGGCCAGCCCATGACCGCAACCGGGTCGTTGCTGTCCAGCTGGAGCAGCGCCTCGGATATCTCGCGCAGGTTTCCGCCCAAATATGGGTGCGATATGAACGCCATGGCCTCATCAAGGTCGCGGATAGCATAGTACCTGGCCGAACTGCTCCTGCCCAGGCCCTGTATCTGCGGGAAGATATACCACATCCAGTGACTGGCCTTGTAGCCATTGCGTATCTCGGCAAGCGCGCGGCCATAGGACCTCTCGTGCGCGGAAATAAATCTTGCCAAACCATTCTCATGTATCATCCGAATTCAGCTCCTTTGTAAGAGTTACTACCGTCTCCACGTGCGCGGTTTTTGGGAACATATCCACAGCTACGGCTTTTTGGGGAACATAGCCGAGCTCGGTCAGGCGTTTGAGGTCACGGGCAAGGGTGGCCGGGTCGCAGGAGACGTAGGCTATGCGCTTAGGCTGCATTTTGGCAACTTGCCTCAACGCCTCCTCCGACATGCCCTTCCTCGGCGGGTCCACCACTATGGCGTCGGGCCTTATCCCGCGCTCGCTCAGCAGTCTCGCCGCGTCCCCGGCGTCGGCACAGATGAACTCCGCGTTCCCGATACCGTTGCGCGCCGCGTTCCGCCTCGCGTTCTCCACCGCCTCCGGTACTATTTCCGCGCCGATCACTTGCCCTGCGCGCCTCGCCAGCGCCAGACTTATCGTTCCGGCACCGCAATACAGGTCCAGTACCGTGCCGCCAGGTTCCGGCAGGGCATAGTCTACGGCCAGCTCGTACAGCCGCTCTGCCTGCGGAGGGTTTATCTGATAAAAAGCCTGCGGGCTCAGCTCAAACTCGCTGCCGCAGAGCACGTCCGTCAGCGTGGAACTCCCCCACAGCGTTCGGAATTCGCCCGCCAGCACCGTATTGCTCTCGCTCCGGTTGAGACACTCGACGACTCCGACCAGGCCGGGACATCCGCGCCGCAGCGATTCCACCAGCGTCCTGGCCAGAGCGGGACTGAACCGACGCCCTGTCACCACACAGCAGAGCGCTGCGCTGTCGCGCGCCCGCCTAGTGTAGACGTGTCTGACCCCGCCGGAGCCCGCACGAACTCCGCGCCTTTTCATCCATCCCGTCACTGACCTTGCGCAGGCCGACGCTTCATCGGACTGTAGCAGGCAGCGTTCTACAGGAACTATGTCATGACTGCCGCTGCGATAAAAACCGGCAACGGGTCCGTTTTCCGCCTCGCCGACGGCAACAATGGACTTGTTGCGATAGCCCTCTACAGTCTCCGAGCCTATTATGCGCTCCGCGCACAGTTCCAGTCCGCCAATGCGCTTGAACGCGTCGTTCACACGTTCGAGTTTATATCTCAGCTCCGCCTCGTAGCTCATATGCAGAAAGCTGCATCCCCCGCAGCGACCGAAGTTGGGGCAGGCCGGCTCGACCCGCTCGGGCGACGCCGAAAGCAGCTCCTCTCCCCTGCCGTACACCGCCGTTTTTGTGACCTTCACTATCCTTATTCGCCAGCGCTCGCCGGGTATCGCGCGAGGCACGAACACAGCGCGGCCGCATATCCTGCACACGCCCGCGCCTTCCGAAGTGAGGCCGGTGACTTCGGCCTCGAATATATTGTTTTTTCTCAGTTCTTCCATAACTATATTGTACCACGCTGCGGGTCGAGCTTCAATCTATATCAAAAAATTTGCAATTTCATCCGCTCTATGCTAACATAATGAGTTGATAACGCGCCAGGCGGCGCTTGGAGGTCTGATATGAACAAGAAACTCAAAATAGCCCTCATCACCCTGGCCGTGACCGTTGTGCTGGTCGTGGCTGCGGTGCTGATAGCGACCCTGATAAAGCCCAGCCCGGAAGCAGAGCCATATGCCCTGCCCTCCGCAGGCTCGAGTGACAACATTGTCACCGAAACACCGTCCGATGAACCGGAACCCTCCGCATCCCCGGAGCATGTGAACACCGTAACCTCCACTCTGGCAGTTGGCGGCGATATCGTAATGCACACGGGTCTGAACGGCGAAGCGATGACCGATTCCGGCTACGATTACGTCCCCATCTTCGGCATTCTCAAGGATTTCATCGCAAACGCGGACTACTCCGTCTGCTCGCTGGTGACCACGCTCGGCACCGGCAACTATACAGCCTATCCGCTGTTCAAGTCCCCGGTCGACCTCGCTTCCTCTATAGCGAGCGTCGGCTTCAACCTCGTAAACACGGCGACCAGTCACTGTGTTGACTCGTACAAGGACGGCATAGACTCCACACTCGACGCCCTTGACGCCGCGGGTCTCGACCATGTCGGCACATACAGAACGCAGGAGGAGCGCGACTCTACCGGCAACCGTTTCATGGCAGATGTGGGCGGCGTGAACGTGGCCTTCCTGGCCTACACCTGTGATACGAATGCTATCCCCGTGACCGGCTTTGAGTACGCCGCCAGCATCTGTGCCGTGGACTATCTCACCGGCGGCACGGAGATCGACTATGACCTCATGCGCGGCGACCTGGCCGACGCCAAGGAGGCCGGCGCTGACATCGTGTTTGTATTCATGTCCTGGGGTACCGAGTTCGCAACGCAGCCGACTGAACAGCAGACCGAGATAGCCGACTTTCTCTTTGAAAACGGCGCTGACATCATCATCGGCGGCCACTGCCGCGTGCCTCAGCCCATGGAACTGAGGACGATCAAGGACGCCGAAGGCAACGAGCGCACCGGCTTCATCTGCTACAGCCTCGGCAACATGCTCTCCTGCCAGAACGACGAATACACCGATATTTCCGCCCTCGTCAACATCGAGCTCACCAAGGACACCGATACCGGCGAGACCTGGATATCTGACGTCAGCTACAAGCCCATCTATATGGCCGACCTCTACGACTATGGCATAAACGACTACGGCTGGCACTACCGAATGGTGGACCTGCACGCCGCTATAAACTCCTATGAGTCCGGTTCGCCCTGGGAGTTCATTACGGACGAAGTCTACAAGGACATGTCCGCCGCGCTCGACGCGGTCCACGAGTTCTTCGGCGCGGAGCTGGACTCGGCCGTAAAGGCTGAGGCAGCAACTGAATAGACCGCAATATAAAACCCGGCGCGCTGCCTGAACAGCACGCCGGGTGTTTTTTTGTCCGTTTATTTCAGCACCGCGCCCTCTGCGGCGGAGGATACCAGCTTTGCGTACCTTGCAAGGTAGCCGCCGAACTGTTTTACGGGCTTGTAGCTCCAGTTCTTGCGTCTGCGCTCCAGTTCCTCGTCCGAGACGTGCAGCTCCAGGCGCTTGTTTATGACGTCCACGGTGATCTCGTCCCCGTCCTGGATAAGGGCTATGGGTCCGCCGGCAGCGGCCTCTGGCGAGATGTGGCCCACGAAGCAGCCGTTGTTCGTGCCGGAAAAGCGCCCGTCCGTTATGAGGGCTGTGGTCTTGCCCAAGCCCTGGCCGTTCAGGAGCTTCATGGGCAAGTACATTTCGCGCATACCCGGGCCGCCCTTCGGCCCCTCGTAACGCACCACGATGACCATGCCAGGCTCTATCTTCCGCGCCTTTATCGCCTCAACGCAGTCGTGCTCGCCGTCGAAGCAGACCGCCCGGCCGGTGAACTGCCGCGCCTCCGGCGCTATTGCGGCGGGCTTTGCCACACCCGTGTCCGGCGCTATGTTGCCTCGCATTATCGCCAGTCCGCCGAGGGTGCTGTGCGGGTTATCCATCGTGCGGATTAGGTCGGGATTGGCCGGGTAACTGTTCCTGAACGCGTCAAGGTTCTCGCCCAGCGTTCTTGCCTCCGCGGTCATTACGCCGGTGTGCAGCTTTTCCCGTATGGACTTCATTACCTCAGGTATGCCGCCGGCCTTGTACAGGTCCTCGCAGTCGTATATGAGTGAGGCAGGGTCCACCGCAGCTATGTGCGGGATGATGCCGCTGTATTTGTCAAAGGCCTCCATGACCTTCTTCGGCTCGAATCCCAGCTCATAGGCTATTGCACATGTGTGGATGACCGCATTCGTCGAGCCGCCAACGGCCATCAGGACCATTATTGCGTTCTCTATGGCCTCCCAGGTCATTATCTTCCGCGCAGTGATGTGCTTTTGCACCAGCTCCACGGCCTTTTCGCCGCTCCTGAAGGCGCAGCGGCGGCGTTCGTTGTAAACCGCAGGTATGAGGCCCGAGCCGCACAGGCCGAGGCCCAGGGCCTCACCCAGCACGGACATCGTGTTCGCCGTGCCCATGAACTGGCAGCTACCGCAGCTCGGAGCGCAGACCTGCGTGAGATCCTGCAGCTCCTCATAGCTTATCTCTCCCTTGGTGTACTTGCCAAGGCCCTCGGATATGCTTGTCGTGTCGCTGCGGAGCTTCTTGCCGAAGGGCGGCGCGGAGAGCGTACAGCCGCCGGGCAGGAATACCGTCGGTATGTCCAGCCGCGCCGCGGCCATCAGCATGCCGGGGATTATCTTGTCACAGCTGGCCAGGAGCACCAGTCCGTCCAGCTTGTGCGCCCGCGCCTGGATCTCCACCGCGTCTGCAATGTTCTCACGCGAGGGCAGGACGTAGTGCGCGCCGTCGTGGTTGTCCGTTATGCCGTCGCAGCAGGCGATGACGCCGAATTCCACCGGCGTGCCGCCCGCGCGGTACACGCCGTACTTCACCTGTTCTGCCAGCTCGCGCAGGTTGATGTGGCCGGAGACCATCTCGTTATACGAGTTGGCGATGCCGATAATGGGCCTGGACAGGTCGTCGTCCGAATATCCGCAGGCCTTGTAGCAGGTCTTGTTCGATATGAGCTCGAAGGAATTGAAAGCGCCGACGGCGTTTATATCAAATTTCTCCATGTTCCCTCCCTAAAATATGACCGGCCCGCTTTTGCACGGGCCGGTCCAAAACTCAATACTGGCGCTCGTAGTTGGCCTGTATGGCCTTTATCTCCCTTGTCAGCACGTCGCAGGTGGGCGTGGGGACGCCTACCTTGCGGCCAAACATCGAGATAGCGCCGGTCAGCGAATCGACCTCCGTCTGCCTGTGCGCCTGGGCGTCCTGAGCCATGGACGGGTAGTAATCCCCGAGACCCTTCACTATTCTCGGCATTTCTTCGTGCATGTATTCCCAGATGCCGTCTATGCCCATGGCGGCGGCGACGTCGCTGGCCTCCTTCCAGACGGACCAGACCAGTTCAACGCCCTCGGGGTCGTCATAGACTTCCTTTATCTTGAGGCGCAGCACCGCGCAAACCGTATTAAAGCCGCTGTTCGAGGTCGCTTTGCGCCAAACCTTGGGGCGCACGTCCTCATAGAAATGCGGCAGCAGCCCGCCGGCGGCAAATTTCTCTTCCAGGTAGTTGCCCACCTTATCTGTGAGCTCGTTCTTGACGCAGGCTCCGAAATACATATTCTCCGTGCCGGCAGAGGGCTTGGCTACGCAGACGCCCGGCTCTGGCAGCTCAGTTCCCATATTTCCGCAGCCGTACATGACGCGCTCCTCGGGAACCAGCTTCTTCACGACCTCCTCGTTGCCAAGGCCGTTCTGGAGCGTGACGACGACCGTCTCAGGCCCCACGCAGCACATAGCACCCTTGAGAGCCAGCTCGGTTATCGTTGCCTTGACCATGATGATGACGATATCGCAAACGCCGACTTCTTCCGCCGAATACGCCGTATTAAAGCCAGTGACGTGGAATTCCCCGTCCGGATTCCTAAAAATCATGCCGTCCTTTGCAACTTTATCCATATGTGCCTTGTTCGGGTCGACCAGCCAAACTTCCTCGGCTCCGCCCTTTCTGAGATATGACGCGAACACGCTTCCTGCCGCGCCGCTGCCTATCATGGCGATCTTCACAAGATCCGCCTCCTTTGCGTACTAAATCGCTAAAATGATATTACTATGTGCTTCCAAAGTCAAGAGCCTTTTCAACATTTTATTCTCTGACTTTTGTCAGGAAAATAATTCTTGACTTTTTTCCATTTAGGTAATAATCTAATCAGGAGTTGGCAGCGATGCAATGTAATAAAGTGCTCGCAGCAACTACAAGACAGGGAGGAGAACAATATGGAAAAAAGCAAAGCTAAAAAGGGCATGCCTGTATTCATAGGCGTGGCCGCAGTCTGGATGGGTACTCACTTCGGCCCGGGCGTCGCGAGCGGCACCCAGCTGAACCAGTATTACGTCATGTTTGGCCTGCCCGGCATCTTTGTCACCGTCATCGCCATGGCATTTCTGGGCTACGCTCTCTATTGCTCCATGGAGTTTTCCCGCCTGTATCACGCATATGATTACCAGAGCTGGGTCGAAAAGCTCTTTGGCAATAAATACGTCGTCATCCTGTTCGACATTTCGTTCCTCGTCACAATACTTACCGCGGCCAGCGGCAGCATGAACGCCGTGGCCGTCCTGCTCGAGAGCAACTTCGGCATCAACTACTGGATCGGCGTCGGCATAGTCATCGTCTGCGCAATGCTGCTGTGCGCCTTCGGCGCCAGGCTCGTACGCGCCGCTTCGTCCTACATGATGTTCATAGTCATCGGCATTCTGCTCGTCATCATGATCCTGCTCGCCGTGAACGGCGACGGCGACCTGTCCGGCTCCATTGCGAACCAGGCCACCAACCTTAAGAGCGCCGGCAGCGGTGACTGGCTGGCAGCTATCTGGAGCGCCATAATCTACGGCAGCTTCCAGGCCACCATTGTTGCCAATATCGCCTCCGTCGCGGACGACCTCACCAGCCGCCGCGAGAGCAAGAAGGCCGCCATCACCGGCTTCCTCGCCAATGCCATCCTGCTCATAGTCCTCTGCACCATGCTCTTCAGCTACACCAACGTCTACGACATCACCGCCGAAGCCCTGCCCTTCTACTCTCTGCTCCAGCGCCTGGGCTACGAGGGTGTCACCGTCGTCTACATCATCATCGTGTTCATCGCTGTGCTGAGCACCGTCGTCGGCTTTGCTTTCGCGGGCGTGGCCAGGTTCAGCAAGTACTACCAGCCCAAGGAGGGCAAGAAGAGCTCGCTGCGCGACGCTCTCTTTGTCGGCGTCATGCTCATCGCCTGCGCCGTCGCTTCCCAGATAGGCATCGTGACGCTTGTTTCCACCGGCTACAAAATCTTGGGCTACCTGAACCTGCCCATCATCGTCCTGCCCGCCATCATCCTCGGCGGACACAAGATCAGCAAAAAGTACCTCAAGAGCCACAATATCGACGCTCCGGGCGTGGATATGTAAGCGCAAAATGCAAAACAAGACCGGCGCGGTTTTGACCGCGCCGGTCCTTTTTAGTTTCCGCCGCGCTTTTTGCGCTCTTTTACAGCGGCGGTAAGGAGATACTCTATCTGGCTGTTTATTGAGCGGAAATCCTCCTCGGCCCAGGCGGCGATCTCATCCCAAAGCCCGGGTGCGAGTCGGAGGACTATCTGCTTTTTTGCGCCCTCTTTGGCTTTTACCGCCCGCTCGCGCGCCTTTATCTCCCGCTCGAGGGCCTCTATGCGCTCCAGGCGCTCACGCAGCTCCTGCTCGCGCTGCTCGGGACTTTTCGCCGCGGCCATCAGTATATCGACCCGCTGTTCACTACGGGCTGCGCGTCGCGGTTGCCGCAGAGCACGACCAGCAGGTTCGACACCATCGCGGCCTTGCGCTCCTCGTCCAGGACCACTACCTCGTCCTCGCCCAGCTTGTCAATGGCCATCTTCACCATGCCCACAGCGCCGTCAACTATCTTCTGCCGTGCCGCGATTATCGCCGCCGCCTGCTGACGCTGCAGCATCGCCGCCGCTATCTCCTCAGCATAGGCCAGATGCGTAATCCTTACCTCCTCGACCACAATGCCCGCTTCCTCAACGCGCTTCTGCAGCTCGGCCTTCATGCTCTCCGCTATCTCGAGCGAGCTGCCGCGCAGCGACTTCTCGCTCGCCGCCCCGTCCTCGTCCTCGTCGAAGATGTCATAGGGATAGAGCCGCGCGATATTGCGGATGGTCGAGTCCGTCTGGATGGAGAGGAAGGACGGGTAGTCCTCCACGCAGAACACCGCCCGCGTCGGGTCCACAACGCGCCAGATGACCACCGCGCCGATTATGATGGGGTTGCCCAGCACGTCGTTCACCTTCTGCCTGCCGTTGTCCAGCGTCATCGTCTTGAGCGACACGCGCTTTCTGCCGGACACTACGACCGGCGTGGAGCCTGCGCCGCCGTGCGCCTCCGCCTCTTTTGCCTTTTTCATCGCCTCGGCCGCGGCCTTGTCATACGCCGGGCTCACCGCTGAGCAAAAGGGGTTCACAAAGTAGAAGCCCGGCTCCTTCACCGTGCCGTGATAGCTGCCGAAGAGCGTCAGCACCAGCGCCTCGTTCGGCCGGACAGACTTCAGGCCGGCAAAGCATATAAGGTCCGCTATCAGCAGCACCGGACCCACCACAATGGCCAGAAGTCCAAAGAGAAGGCTTGACGACAGCAGCACCACGCCGCCTATCATCAGCAGTATGGAAACAACTATAAGTATCAGCTCAAGTATAAGTACCGGTATCCCCTGCGCGGGCTGCAGCACCCGCTCCTGTATGTCTGTGTTTTTCATTTTTCGGCCTCCATGATATCATAATGATATCATGATAATACCATGCTCTTCCTCACCTGTCAACCCAGTTTTCGCACGAACGAGAATTCCTCCTGTGCCGGCGGGACGGCCATGGCCGGATCGGCAAACACGGCGCCGCGCTGTACCGCGTCCAGGCCGTAGCGGCCGCGCAGACGGTCCACGGCAGCATCCAGGCGTCGCTGGCGCTCCAGGTCGGCCCGGTCAACGAACATGTCCAGCTGTTCCGGCGCGGAAGCCGGCGTCAGCTCCTCCGCACGGACGCCAAGGCTCCGCAGCGGTGCTGGCCATTCATGCGCCTCGCGCAGCAGTCCCAACGCGGTGCACAGCAGCTCGCGGTCGCAGTCCGTGTGGTGGGAAAGGCGGCGGCGGTGGCTGGCCCAACTCAGCTCCGGCGAGCGCAGCTCCAGCGTGAGCACGCCCGCGCGCATACCCATGCGGCGCAGCCGCGAACCCACACATTCGCAAAGACTGACCACCACGGGCATAGCGTCCGCAAGGCTCCGCATATCCCGCGGCGTGGTGGTCCCATTGCCGATGCTCTTGGCCGGGGGATACTCGCCCTCGCGCAGTACCGGCGAGTCGTCCAGACCGTTCGCATAACAGTGCAGCAGCTCGCCCATCTTTCCCAGGCGCAGCTTCAGCATCCGGCAGTCCGCTCGGGCGATGTCGCCTATCGTCTTGATGCCCAGCGCCGCCAACTTCACCCGCGTCGAGCGCCCGACATACAGCAGTTCCTCCGCCGGGAGCGGCCAGACGATATCGCGGTAGTTATCCCGACTTATGAGCGTCACCGCATCCGGCTTTCTGTAGTCCGAGCCCAGCTTGGCAAAGACCTTGTTCCAAGACACACCCACGCTGACGGTCAGCCCCAGCTCGCGCTTGACGCGGCGATTTATCTCCCGCGCCGCACTCAGGCCCTCCCCCGCGCGCAGGCAGCCCGTTATGTCCAGCCAGCTCTCGTCTATGCCGAATGGCTCGCGCCTGTCCGTATAGTCCGAGTAGATCCGCTGCACCTCGCGCGAGTAGTGGATATAGCGCTCAAAATGCGGCGGGAGCACTACAAGCTCAGGGCACAAGCTCCGAGCCTGCCACAGCGTCATCCCCGTCTTGATCCCGGCCCTTTTCGCCTCCTCCGACTTTGCCAGGACTATCCCGTGACGCTTCTCCTCGTCCCCGCCCACCGCTACCGGCTTTCCCCTCAGCTCCGGATGGAACAGCAGCTCCACGCTCGCATAGCAGGCGTTTATATCCGAATGTAAAATGACCCTATCCATATAAGACATTATAATATCTCATACGGATAGAGTCAACGGTAAATTATCTTATTAAGATATTTTCAAGCTCTTCTGCTGTCTGAGCAAGATATATCGCTCCGGCGGACAGCAGTTCACCCGGCTCGGCATAGCCCCAGGAGACACCTACGCAGGGGATGCCGCATTTTTTTGCGCCGAGAACGTCGTTGTCCCTGTCCCCGACCATGACTGCGTCCCGGCCGCCAAAGCGGTCCAGGAGTTCGGCTATGACCTCCCACTTTTGACTGCGCGTACCGTCAAACTCGCTGCCGAGCACGTCGTCAAAGAGCGAACCCAGGCCGTGCTGCTCCAGGATGTCTACGGTGAACTTCGTGGGTTTGCCCGTGGCAACAACGGCCTTTCTGCCGCTCGCTCGGAGCTTTCGCACCAGCTCCGGCACACCCGGGTAGACCGAACATTCCGTGAGGCCCTCTTTTGAATAGCGCTCGCGGTATTTTGCCGTCATCGCCTCGGCGGTCACAGTGTCCACGCCGTAGCGGCGCATAAAGCTCTCGCGCAGCGGCGGGCCGACAAAACTGCGAAGCGCACGGTAGTCCGGCTCGCTGAATCCGAAGCTCTCCGCCGCGTATTGGACGGACTTCATTATCCCCTCGCCGGTGTCAAACACCGTGCCGTCAAAATCAAAAAGTATGGTCTTATACACTGTTCTCACCCCGCTTTGGGAATTATAACCCCGCCTGCGTCCGTTGTCAATCGCGCTGGCTGCGGCATAAAGTGTAGGGAAAATGACTTTTGAGGGGTATGGATATATGGAAAAGCAGCAAATCACGCGCTGGTTTCTGGGCGCAAACTCCGGGAACGGTTTCAGCTCGCTTTACGAGGGCTTCTGCCGGGGCGACGGGGACTTCCTGCGGGTCATCAAGGGCGGACCCGGCTGCGGGAAGTCCACATTCATGCGGCGCATAGGTGAGGCGGCGGAGGCCCGGGGCCTGGAGGTGGAGTACATCCTCTGCTCCGGCGATCCCGATTCTCTGGACGGCGTCTATATTCCCGCGCTGCGCCTGGGCTATGCGGACGGCACCGCACCACACATCATGGACCCGGAATGCTTCGGCGCGAGCGGGGATTACCTCAACTTGGGAGCACATTGCAACACAGCCGCGCTCCGGGACAGGGCTCTTGAGCTCGAGCTTTTGACTCTCAGCTACCGCAAGCGCTATGCCAGGGCCTATTCCCTGCTCCGCGCCGCCGCGAACGCATCGCCCGCAGTCTCGGGAGCCTACATTGCAGAGGCTGACAGAGCCGCTGCCGCAAAGCGCGCCGCCTCGATGGCGGGCCGGGAACTGCCGCGAGCTAAAAAAAATACGCCCCGCGGTCACGTAACGCGCAGATTTTTGGGCGGCGCCACCTGCCAGGGTCGCGTGTTCCTGACTGGTACACTGCCTCAGCTCTGCGAGCGCATATACAGGCTCGAGAACACTCTTGGCCTCGGCTCCGTATTCATTGATGCGATGGCTGATGAGGCGCTCATGCGCGGCTTTGACGTGACGCTCTGCCCGAACTGGCTCGATCCCAGCTTGAATGAGGCGCTTGCCATCCCCGAGCTGGGTCTGGGCTTTGTGGCGGACTGCGGCGACAACGCAACCCTGCCCGACACCTGCCGCTGCCTCCACCTGGATTCCCTGCCGGATGCCGCCTCCAGCCGCTCCGCCAGAAAAAAATTCCGGGCCGAGGCCAGGTTGGCCAAAGAGCTAACTGACCTGGCTATTAACAGTCTTGGCCAGGCAAAGCAGCTGCATGATCAGCTCGAGTCCGTCTGTCTGTCTTACGTCAATTTCACAGAACTGAGCGAGGCGGCAGGCCGAGAATTGGCCCGTCTGCGCCTCGGATAAACCATTGCCGCCGTCAGTTATACCTGCCGGCGGCACTTTTTTCATTTCAAGTGCTGCTTGGTTAAACAAACAAAATTTCCGTCCGGCGCCCGCTTATTTCGGGTAAATTATTCAATAAACAGGTACTAAAAGCCAATATTTAGCCGGTTAAGTTGAAAAAAGCCTGAATTATTCACCTTAATATCCAAACAAAAAGTTTGACACGCCTTTATTATCGTGCTACAATCGGGAAAAATGTTTGTCGAAATTCAATAGCGATCCACATATTCTACAAAATAAGGGTGTGTATTCTGTGGAAAATATTCAGGATAGCAAGGACTTTCTGGCCAGGCTGGCCGCCAATTTATCCAAGCAATTCGGCAGGTGCTGCGAGGTTGCTGTACACGAATTTAAAGGCGACGATTTGGTAATCACCCACATTGAAAACGGCTATGTGACCGGGCGCAAGGCCGGGGACATAAGCACCAACGAATTTCTGGATGAATTCTTCGAGAAGGATTTCATCCGCAACCCGGTATACAATCTCAAGACCCGCGACGGGCGCGATCTTCTTTCTTCGACCACGTATATCAAGGACGGCGATAGCATAACCGGCTTTGTCTGCGTAAACTTCGATATCAGCGAACTGCAGGGAATCTCCCGCGCGCTGGACTGGGCGGTAAGCGACAGGACCGGACGCGACCTGAGCGACGTAAACGAAGTGCTCGAATATCACCTTAGCGCATGTGAGCAGCTCATCGGCAAGAGTCCCGAGCAGATGGACAGGGCGGACAAGTTCCGCGCGGTTGAGTATCTCGAGAGCAAGCACGTATTCCTTATAACAAAATCCAGCGTGCGCGTCTGCGAGTATCTCAACATCACTAAATACAGTCTCTATACGTTCCTGGACGAAATACGCAAGAATAAATAATCCGGGCGCGAGGGGAAATATCTATTGTTGGAATGTCAGGAGGTATCGAATGAAAAAGCTCATCTTGTGCAAGCGATTGTTTACGGCTGAGACTGACGCGGTATTGGAGGATATGGCCATTCTCCTTGAGGACAACCTTATTGCCGGGGTATTTCCGGCGCGCGAGGCGGGCGGCCGCGGGGAATATGACGAGGTCATAGACCTGAGCGACAGTTTCGTTATGCCGGGCCTGTTTGACTGCCACACCCATGTTGCGGTCAACGGAGGCTTCGACGAGCTGGGGGACGACATTCGGTACTCCCGTCTGCCCGCTACCTATGCTCTCCGTGGAATCACTTACGCCGAGGCGGACCTGATGGCTGGATTTACTTCCATACGCGACGTCGGCTGCTGCCCCGAGTGGGCGGACGTCGCCATCCGCGACGCCATCGACCGCGGCGCCTATCCCGGCCCGAGAATGATGGTAGCCGGACTTACGCTCAACGCCGCCGGCGGTCATGGTGACAACGGCTTCCTGCCGCCCTACTCCGCTCTGGGCAAGGACAACGTCCGCGCCATAATCTGCGGCCCCGACCAGGCGCGTCAGGCAGCCAGAATGAACTTCAAGTACGGCGCGAGCTGCCTGAAGTTCATGGCTACTTTTGGTGTTCTCTCCAACAGCGACGACCCCGGTCCTCAGGAGCTCACCTATGAGGAAATGCGCGCAGCTATCGAGATAGCCGAGTTCCGCGGCTTCACCTCCTGCGCACACGCAGAGGGCAGGACCGGCATAAACGTCGCCGTCCGCGCGGGCGTCACCTCCATCGAGCACGGCGTGTTCATGGACGAAGAGACCGCCGATCTCATGGTTGAGCGTGGAACCTTCCTGGTCCCGACTCTTATCACCATGAAGCGTATGCTGGACATGATGCGCCCCGGCGATTTCCCGGCGCACATTGAGGACAAGATCCGCCGCTGCGCCGCCATCCACGCCAAGACCATCAACATGGCCTATCGCAAGGGCGTCAAGATCGCCTTTGGTACTGACGTGGGCGCTCCCTATCTCCCGCACGGCTCGCAGGCCGAGGAGTTCGAGTGCATGGTCCACGACGCCGGCATGAAGCCGGAGCACGCGCTCCAGGCCGCCACCCGCGTTTCCGCCGAGACCCTCCACTGGGCCGACAGGCTCGGCACCATCACTCCGGGCAAGCTGGCCGACATCATTGCCGTAAAGGGTGACCCCATAAAGGACATCTCCGTCATGCGCGACGTCGGCTTTGTCATGAAGGACGGCGCTGTCTGCAAAAATGAGTTCGCGGAGGTGAGCGCGAAATGAAAACCATTATCCTTTGCAAAAAGCTCTTCACTGCGGAGACCGACTTCGCTCAGGAAAACATGGCCGTAATCCTCGAGGACAACAAGATAGCCGACGTTGTCCGCAGAGACGAGGTCGGCAGCCTCGACAGTTTTGACAGTGTCATCGACCTTTCGGACAAGTTCGTACTGCCCGGACTCTTTGACTGCCACGCTCACTGCGCTTTCAACGGCAGCTTTGAAGAACTCTCCGACCAGTATATGTGCTCCAGCTCCGGACCGAAGATCTCCCTGCTTGCCATACGCAATCTGCAGGACGACCTCATGGCAGGTTTCACCTCCATCCGCGACGTCGGCTGCTGCCCGGACTGGGCGGACATTGCCATCCGCGACGCGATAAACGAGGGTTATCACTGGGGTCCGCGCATGTCCGTCGTCGGCCTGACGATAAATGCTGTCGGCGGTCACGGCGACAACCACCTGCTCCCCTCCTACTCCAGCCTCGGCACCGACAGAGTGCGCGCCATCATCTGCGGCGCGGACCAGGCGCGCCAGGCCGCAAGGATCAACTTCAAGTACGGCGCAGACGGCATCAAGTTCATGTCCACCTACGGCGTCATGACCCCGGGCGACGACCCCGGCCCGCAGGAGCTCACCTATGACGAAATGCGCGCCATAGTTGAAGTCGCTGACTTCCGCGGCGGCTACACCTGCACCCACGCCCACGGCCTTAACGGCATAAAGTGCGCGGTCCGCGCGGGCGTCACCTCCATCGAGCACGGCACCTTCATAGACGAAGAGGCCGCTGAGATGATGGTCGAACGCGGCACCTTCCTGGTCCCGACTCTGGTGGTCGATCCCAGGATGTTCCGCCACATGAAGCCGGGCGAGATAAAGCCCAATGTCATCGCCAAGGCCAAGCGCTGCACTGAAGTCCACGCCAAAAATATCGGCATGGCCTACCGCAAGGGCGTCAAGGTCGCCTTCGGTACCGACGTCTGCGCTCCCTACCTCTACCACGGCACCCAGGCCGAGGAGTTCGTCTACATGGTGAACGAGGCCGGAATGAAGCCCGCTCATGCCCTTCACTCCGCTACGCGCATTGCTTCCGAGCTCCTGCGCTGGGATAACAAGCTCGGCACCATCACGCCGGGCAAGCTCGCTGATATAATCGCCGTCCCTGGCGACCCGCTTGAGGATATCAGCGTCATGCAACATGTTACCTTCGTCATGAAAGACGGTAAGGTATATAAAAACCAAGCTGAGGAGGAAATGAAATGAAAAGATTCCTGTGCATCGTGTTGGCCCTTGCCATGTGCCTGTCTCTTGCCGCCTGCGGCGGTCAGGACACGCAGGAGCCCACTGACAGCTCCGCTCCCTCGGGTGGCGAAACCCAGGGTACGGAAAACAAGAACGAGACCGATACTCTCACGGTGTCCCTCTCTACTGAGCTGCAGACGCTCAGCATCTACGGCCAGCAGAACATAGTCACCAACCAGGTGCTGACCAACATCTACGACGGTCTGCTCGTGCTCGACCAGGACGCCAACCTCTCCCCCAACATCGCTGAGAGCTGGGATTGGGATGAGGAAAACCTCAAATATACCTTCCACATCCGCGACGACATCAAGTTCCACGATGGCAGCGACCTCAAGGCCAGCGACGTCGCCTTCTCCTTCAACCTCATCAAGGAAGAGTACGCCGACTATCAGGCTACCGTTGCCGCTCAGGTCGACCACGTTGAAGTCATCGACGACTACACCATCGACGTCTACCTGACCGCCCCCTCCGCTACCTTCCTCTACTACTGCGCTATCTACGTGAAGATCTACTGCGAGGCTGCCTGGGAAACCACCAACGGCTTCACCGAGGGCATCGTCGCCAGCGGCCCCTACAAGCTGGTCTCCTACGACCCGACCACCGGCGTTGAGCTCGAGGCTTTCGAGGACTACTTCGCTGGCGCTCCGGCCATCAAGCACGTCAAGTTCAACATTATCCCCGACGGCAACACCCAGGTCCTCGCCCTCCAGAGCGGCGAGCTGAACATCTCCCGTGACTTCCCCGCCAGCTCCATCACCACCATCGAGAATGACTCCAACCTCGATATCTACTCCCACAGCTGCGGCATGGTCTACTTCCTGCAGTTCAACCTGCGTGACAACACCATCGAGCCCCTCAAGAACGTCAAGGTCCGCCAGGCCATCAACTACTGCCTCGATAAGCAGTTCATGGTCGACGTCGCTGAGGAGGGCCTCGGCACCATCGCTAACTCCATCGCCAACCAGAACATGTTCGGTTACGACGACGAGGTCCCCGGCTACGAGTACAACGTTGAGAAGGCCCTTGAGCTCATGAAGGAAGCCGGCTACGAGGACGGATTCGACATCGGCACCATCTACTGCCGCGAGGGCAAGGATGAGAACGTCGCCGAGATCGCCAGGGAGAACCTGGCCGCCATCGGCATCACCGCCACCGTCACCCTGCTCGAGACCAATGCCTTCCTGGACGCCATGAAGAACGGCAACTTCACCATCGCTGCTACCCACCTGAACCTCAACACCGACGCCGGTCAGACCTTCGAGGTCAGCAGCATCCGTGGCTCCGTTCCCTACAGCGGCCTTGAGGACCCCTATATCGAGAGCCAGCGCGATGCGCAGGATATGGAGATGGACGAGGACGCCCGTTGGACTATTCTGCACGACACCCTCGTGTACCTGTCTGAGCAGGCCTACTTCGCTCCCTGCTACTACCCCACCATGAGCTACGCTCACACCGCCGGTCTGGTCTTCAACGGCTATGACCCCTTCGTCGGTCTGCAGCTGCGCTTCCTGTCCTGGGAATGATTTAGTCAACATCTTCACTTTTTCCTGAAACTACCCCAGCGCCGAGCTTCGTATCCGGTTGCGGGCCGGATACGAGGCTCAATTAAATTTAGTCAAGGAGGCAAAAAATCATGCTCAGCAGATATGACAGGCTCAAAAAGTATATGGCGGAGGACGGCATAGACGTCGCAGTTATCATCTCCCCTGCCAATACCATCTATTTTTCCGAGACCTATATAATGACCCAGAAGGATATTCCGGACAGGCTTGCCATCACCGTCCTCCCCCTCAGTGGAGAGCCGGCCATCATAGCCTGCTGCATCGAGCAGAACACCGTCGACTCCGAGACCTGGATAAAGGACAGGCGCTACTATGTCGAGTTCCAGCAGTCTCCCATCGACTTTTTGGCCGACGTCCTTGAGGAGCGCGGCCTTGCCGACGCTCGCATCGGTATAGAGCTGGGTTATCTCACCGCTTCCTATTACCAGGAGCTCATGCATCGGATGCCGAACATCAACCTTGTCAACTGCAAGCGCATCTTCGAGAAGGTCCGTATGATAAAGGAGCCGAAGGAGATCAAGTACCTGGCCGACGCCGCCAACATCACCCGCGTCGCCATGGAAAAGGGCCTGCAGGAAGTCCACCCCGGCTGCACCGAGCGTGAATTTGCCAACAAGGTCAAGACCTACATGATAAACGACGGTCTCTCCGCCATTGACTTCTTTGTCATGGGCGCCTGCGAGAAGTCTGTCCTGGTCCACGCCCTGCCCACCGACAACGTCATGCGCGGCGGCGACCAGATGCGTCTGGACTTCGGCGGCGTCGGCGAGGGTCACTACCTTTCCGACTTTGCCCGTACCGTCATGGTCGGCGAGCTGAATCAGAAGTATGTGGACATCTACACCAAGATGTGCGAGACCCAGGAGGAGATCTTCTCCCACATCCGCGCCGGCGTCCCCGCCAGCGAGCTCTTCCGCGTCTGCGCCGACGGCATGACTAAGCGCGGCCTGCCCTTCAACATCCCCCACATCGGTCACTCCCTCGGCATCGAGTGCCACGAGTTCCCCATGCTCAGCCCTGTTGAGGACTTCGCCCTCGAGGAGAACATGGTGTTCAACATCGAGCCCGTCGTCATGACTGAGGGCAGGATGTTCCACTTTGAGGACCTTGTGCTCGTCAAGAAAGACGGCTTCGAGATCCTTTCCAACACTCAGGTCAACCCCGGTCTGCTCCGCATAGTCTGAGCCTGACCACAAAATCTAATTATTATTACGGAGGATTATCATGAGCGATCAGGTAACAACGCCTATACTATCCGAGGCCGTGAAGCTCGGAGACCTGTACTACCTCTCCGGCCAGATTGGGACAGACCCGGCCACCGGCAGCTTTGTCGGGGAGGACATTGAAAGCCAGGCGGCTCAGGTCGCCGAGAACATCAAAGCCGTTCTTGCTAAGCTCGGCCTCGGGATGGAAAACATCCTCAAGGCAAACTGCTATCTGACCGACATGGGCAACTACGACAAGTTCAATGCCGTTTATGCTATGCATTTCATCAGCCGCCCCGCGCGGACCTGCGTGGCCGTTAAGAGTCTGCCCTTCAACGCCCTTTGCGAGGTGGAGGTAATTGCCTCCGGGAGGCTGTCCTGAAGGTCTAGCCTCCCCCGCGGTACTTCTCTGGAGGTGGATAACCAGTGCTGAAATACATTTTAAAAAGACTACTGCTTTTGATCCCAATACTGCTTGGCGTCATTCTGCTCATCATGTTCATTATGAGCCTCACGCCCGGCGACCCGGCTACCCTGCTCCTCGGCGTCAACGCTACGCCCGAGGCCGTTGAGGCCCTGAACGAAGAGCTGGGCTTTAACGACCCGCTGCTGGTGCAATATGTGAGATACGTCTGGAACGCTCTGCACGGCGACTTCGGTACATCGTGGCAGACCGGCGAGCCCGTTGTGAACGAGATACTGAAACGACTTCCCGTCACGATAGAACTCGCCATATGCAGCGTTATTCTGACCGCGCTCATAGGCATACCGCTCGGAGTCATCTCCGCTATCAAGAAATACTCCGCAACGGACATGATATGTACTTCCGTCGCCATGGTATTCACCTCCATGCCCCGTTTTTGGCTGGGCATGCTGCTCATAATGTACTTTTCGGTCAAACTCGGCTGGTTCCCGACAAACGGCGTCGGGACCTGGAAACACTTTGTCCTGCCCGTCTTTACCCTCGCTGCGCCCACCGCTGCTAAAATCATGCGTCTCACCCGCACTACTATGCTCGAGACCATCCGCTCCGACTATGTCCGTACCGCGCGCTCCAAGGGCGCCAATGAGAGGCTGATAATCACCAGGCACGAGCTCAAAAACGCTCTGCTGCCCGTTATCACCTCCCTGGGCATAGACTTCGGCCAGCTCCTGGGCGGCGCCATCCTCATCGAGACCGTGTTCTCCATGCAGGGCATCTCTACCCTCATGATAACCGCCATTCGTATGCAGAACACCCCGGTCGTGACCGGCTCCATCGTGTTTTTCGCGGCAATGGTCTGTATAACAATGCTCATTGTGGACCTCATATACGCCGCCATTGACCCGAGGATCCGCGCAAAATACTTCAAATCCTAGAGGACGGGAGGCAAGGTATATGGAACAAACCATCGTTAAAGTCGACCTTAAGGCCGCAAAACGCAATCGCTCCCGCGAGGTGGTCCGCCGCTTCCGCAAGAACAAGCTGGCCATGCTCGGTCTTGTCATCATCCTCATTATGATGCTCCTGGCCATCTTTGCCGACGTCATCATCGACTACAGCATGGCCGTGACCAGCAACTCCTCGCTCCGGCTAAAGAGCCCCTCCGAGGTCCCGCCCTTCGGCACCGACGCCTACGGCCGAAATCAGTTGGCAAGAATAGTCCACGGCGCGCGCATATCGCTCAGTCTGGGCTTTTTCACCACCTTCATTTCCCTCGGCATCGGCGGTCTGCTCGGCGCGATGTGCGGCTACTACGGCGGCATCTTCGACGAGATTGTCATGCGGCTCATGGACATACTCCTGAGCATCCCCACTCTGCTCATGGCCATCGCCATCGTCTCTACCCTCGGCCCGACGGTCATGAATCTGCTGATAGCAATAACAATATCGCAAATACCGGGCTTCACGCGTATCGTCCGCTCCTCCGTCCTCTCCGTCGTGGGCGAGGACTACATCGAAGCGGCCAAGATGGGAGGCTCGAGCGACCTGCGCATCATCATGCATGACGTGCTGCCCAACGCCATCGGCCCCATCATCGTTCAGGGTACCATGGCCATCGCTCAGATGATACTGCTTGCCGCCGGCCTCAGCTTCATCGGCCTCGGCGTCCAGCCCCCCACGCCTGAGTGGGGCACCATGCTCAACCAGGCCAGGGACTACATGCAGGAGTACCCCTACCTCGTGACCATCCCCGGCATCGCCATCGCCGTTTCCGCCTTCTCCATCAACCTCGTCGGCGACGGCCTGCGCGACGCCCTCGACCCCAAGCTGAAAAACTGACAGGAGGGGCATTATGAACGAACTTCAAAACACCAACCTCCTAGAGGTGAAAGACCTTGAGGTCGTATACCGGACCGACAGCGAGGTCGTACGAGCCGTCAACGGCGTCAGCTTCTCCCTGAAGCAGGGCGAGACCCTGGGCATCGTCGGCGAGACCGGCGCAGGAAAAACGACCACCGCGCTCAGCATCCTTCGCCTGCTTCCCCAGGACATCGGCCACATCACCGGCGGCAGCGTCGTCTTCGAAGGTCAGAACCTCCTGACCCTCAAGGAAGCCGACATGCGCCAGATTCGCGGCGACAAGATCTCCATGATCTTTCAGGACCCGATGACCAGCCTCAACCCCGTCATATCCGTCGGTGACCAGATCCTCGAGTCTCTCCAGCTCCACAACAGCGAAAAGCGCAGCCCCAAAGAGCTGGATGAGCGCGTGGACGAGATAATGGAGCTGGTCGGCATCCCCAAAAAGCGCAAGCGGGAGTATCCGCACCAGTTCTCCGGCGGTATGAAGCAGCGCATTGTCATCGCTATCGCTCTGGCCTGCAGCCCCAGTCTTGTCATCGCAGACGAGCCCACCACAGCCCTGGACGTCACCATCCAGGCTCAGGTGCTCGCCATGATGAGCAGCCTGCGCGATAAACTCGGCATGGCCATGATACTCATAACCCACGACCTCGGCGTCGTTGCCGAGACCTGTGACAACGTCGCGGTCATGTACGCGGGCGAGATAATTGAGGCCGGCACTATGGAGGACATCTTCGGCGAAGATAAGCGTCACCCCTATACCGACGGGCTCTTCGGTTCCATACCGAGCCTGGATGTGGATACGGACAGGCTCAAGCCCATAAACGGCCTGATGCCCGACCCCACCAATCTTCCCGTCGGCTGCAAGTTCTCACCGCGCTGCCCCTTCGCTACCGAGCTGTGCAAGACAACGCCGCCGGTTCCCGTCACACACGGCACGCACATGGTCATGTGCCACCTCATGAGCCAAGGAGAGACTGCCAATGGGAACGAATAAGAACGATACGCCGCTGCTCGAGGTGCGGCACCTCAAGAAATACTTCAAGACCGGTTACGGTATGCTCCACGCCGTGGACGACATCAACTTCACGATCGAACGCGGTACAACGCTCGGCGTCGTCGGCGAGTCCGGCTGCGGCAAGTCCACGCTTGGACGTACTATCCTCAGGCTGGAACAGGCCACGGACGGCGAAGTCCTGTTTGAGGGTGAGAACATCCTCGCCTACAACAAGAAACAGCTGCGCACCCTGCGTCAGAAGATGCAGATAATCTTTCAGGACCCCTATTCCAGCCTGAATCCGCGCAACACCGTCTATCAGCTCATAGCCGACCAGCTCATCGTCAACAAGATCTACAAAGACAAGTCTGAGCTTGAAAACCGCGTGCTGGAGCTCATGGATATCGCCGGTCTCGCGCCAAGGCTCGTCAACAGCTATCCTCACGAGCTCGACGGCGGTAGGCGTCAGCGCATCGGCCTTGCCCGAGCGCTCTCCATGAAGCCCGAGTTCATCGTCTGCGACGAGCCGGTCTCCGCTCTCGACGTAAGCATCCAGGCCCAGATCCTCAACCTGCTGATGGACCTGCAGGACAAGTTCGGGCTCACCTATCTCTTCATCACGCACGACCTCTCAGTCGTGCGGCACATCTCGGATGAGATAGCGGTCCTCTACGTCGGTCAGTGCATCGAAAAGGCGCCCTCTTCGGAGCTCTTTAAGCGCCCGCTGCACCCCTACACCAAGATGCTTTTGTCCTCCATCCCCGTGCCGTCCATAAACAGCCGACACCGGCACAGGGAGGTCATTCGGGGCGAAGTTACAAATCCCATCGACCCAAAGCCAGGCTGCCGTTTTGCTTCGCGCTGTCAATACTGCACGGAGCGCTGTTTGGAGGGAGATATGCAGCTGCGCGAAGTCGACAAGGGACACTTCGTCATGTGTCGGCTCTTTGAAGATTAAAAAACTGACGCGGTCAAAAGACCGCGTCAGTTTTTTATTTATATGTTGTGCTTAGATCTTCATGCAGACGTCCCAAGCACGCCAGATGACGGTGCGCAGGTTGCCTATGGCGATGCAGTCGCCTACGAGGTGGACGTTCTTGCCCTTCTTCGCCACGGGGGTGGGCAGGAAGCCGATAGCGTTGACGACATTGTCGCACTCTACCTCGGTGATGGTGCCGTCCTTGCCCTTGACGGTGACGCTGCCATCCTTGATGTTGGTTATCGTGGACTCGAGGTAGATGGGGACCTTGTGGAACACCAGGGCCTCACGCAGATAGGAGGCGTTCGGCAGGGGGACGTTCGCCGCCGCGACCAGGTCCACAGCATACTCGACTATCGTCGGGTGCTTGCCCTGGAGCACCAGCTCAAGAGCCGCCTCGCAGCCGGACTGGCCGCCGCCGAAGATGACGACCTTGTCGCCGACTTCCTTCTTTTCGGCCAGGAGCTCCGTCAGGGTCATGGTCTTGTCGAAGCCGGGGATGGGCATTTTTCTCGGCACGGAGCCGGTGGCGACGATGATCTCGTCGAAGTTGCCGATGGTCCTGATATCGTTGATCTCGGTGTTGAACCTGACCTCGATACCGTTGCGGGCGATCTCCTTCTTGTACCACTCGATGAGCTGCTTGTCGTTCTCCTTGAAGGACATCGACGAAGCAGTGATGAACAGACCGCCGAGTCTGTCGGTCTTTTCGAAGATGACCGGCTTATGTCCGCGGCGCTTGAGCACCAGGGCGCATTCCATGCCGCCTATGCCGCCGCCTATGATAGCGACAGTCTTGGGCTTGGTCGTCGGGACGATCTTATACTTGTTGTGCTGCATCGTCGGCGGAGTGAGCGCGCAGCGGGCCAGGTGCATCGAATCCCACAGGGGCTGCAGGTTGTTCGTACCCTTGTACTTGGCCATGTTGAAGCAGCCGTTATGGCACCTGATGCAGGGCTTGATGTCCTCTTCCCTGCCCTCCTGGATCTTGATGATCCACTCGGGGTCGACCAGGTTCTGACGCGCGATAGCGACGGCGTCCAGCCTGCCGGCGGCGATCTCCTCGGCCGCGACCTCGGGCTCCATCTTGCCTGCGCAGACGACCGGGATATTGCAGAAGTTCTTGATGTGCTCGACTTCCGCGAGGTTGCAGTTGTTCGGCATGTACTGAGGCGGATGCGCCCAGTACCAGGCGTCGTAGGTGCCGTTGTCGCAGTTGAGCATGTCGTAGCCGGCTTCCTCGAGCAGCTTGACGACGCGCTCGGACTCGGCCATGTCGCGGCCGAATTCCTTGAACTCCTCGCCCGGGACAGCGCCCTGGAAGAAGTCCTTCGTCTTGGAGACGACGGAGTAACGCAGGGACACCGGGAAGTCTGCACCGGCCTCGCGCTTTATCGCCTTGACTATGTCGGTAGCAAAGCGGAGCCTGTTCTCCAGGGAACCGCCGTACTCGTCGGTGCGGTAGTTGAAGTTCGCAATGGCGAACTGGTCGAGCGTATAGCCCTCGTGCACGGCGTGGATCTCAACGCCGTCGACGCCGGCCTCGCGCAGGAGCTTCGCGGTCTTGCCGAAGGCCTCGACGCTCTCCTGGATCTGCTCAACGGTGAGCGGCTTGGACTTGTAGTCCTCCTTCCAGCGGTTCGGAGTATCGGAAGCGGAGGCGCAGAGATACTCGGCATCCATGACGGGGCTGGCCAGCTTGCCGATTATCGGGTGATCGAGACACAGACCGATCATATCGGTGACGGCCATCGAGCGGCCGCAGCCGGCGGCCAGCTGGATGAACAGCTTCGAGCCGGTCTTATGGAACTCCTTCATGTACTCCTTCAGGGGCTTGTAGATGCTCTTGTTCTTATAAAGCCAGCGGTTGCCCATGACGTCGCGCACCCACTGCATTCCGGGGAGTACCAGGCCGACGCCGTTTCTGGCCTTCTCGAGCAGGAAGTAAGCGGCTTCCTTATCAAAGTGGCTGGGCTCCATCCAGCCGAAGAGCGAGGTGCCGCCCATCGAGCACATGACTATGCGGTTCTTGATCTCGACATTGCCGATTTTCCAGGGTGTAAATAGAGCTTCATACTTTGGATCCATGCAATACATCCTTTCATATCATAGCTTCGCTGTGAGCTGCGGCGGCGCCTTTGCGCTGCAAGGCCGCTGGCGCCAACCCCCTTGCGTAAAACACCGGCGGCGCTGCGATTCAGGCAAAAATCGCATCGGACTGCAGCCGGACGGCATTTTCCCGGTGGGGGACACAGATTGTTTGTAGTATATCATACATTTTTTCAAATTGCAACCGGTTATATGGCCGTTCTTTGGCAGTTTTGACGTTCAACCCACATTTGCATCACACCGTGCTGATGTCAAAGCTCGGCCCGGCGAGGTCCGCCGTCAGCAGTTTGCCCCATAGCGTCGGGCGCTCTCCGCGCAGTATCTGCTCTGCCTGGGCGCATTGGATCGCCGCACACGCCGCAACGGCGGGCCCCCGTGCCATTCTGTCCATCGCCTGACGGCCCGGCGGATACAGCCGCGCGAGCATGCCGCTCCCGGGCGGGACCACCCCCGCCTCGAAGCATAGCCCTGAGGCTGCGCCGTGTACGAGAGGAATCCCCACCTGCGCACAGCCGCGCTCCAGTACCAGGCGCGACTCCGCGTTATCCAGCCCGTCCAGCGCCAGCGCGCAGCCCCGGAGCAGGCGCAGGCAGTTCTCCCCATCCAAAAACTCGCTAACTGCCTCGAAGTCCAAGCCCGGAGCTACCAGCTTTGCTCGCTCCGCAGCAGCCTCGGCCTTCGGCCTGCCCAACTGCGATGGCGCGGAAAGCAGCTGCCTGTCCAGATTCGTCTCGTCGAACAGATCCCCGTCCGCCGCGCGTATGAAGCCGGGCCCCAGCCTCAGCATATGCTCCAGCAGATACCCGCCAAGTCCGCCAAGTCCGGCGATGAACACTCCGCAGTTTATCAGCGTCATGAGGTGACCCCCTTTCCTGCCCAGTTTAACCCCTGCTCCGCACCGAGCGCAAGCCCAGGCTTGCAAAAGGCACGGCGGCGCGTTAAACTCGGTGCAAAGGGGGTTCATTCCATGCTGAACGTTGTTACTCCGGGCGAGGCGCTCGATATACTGGCCCGTGAGTTTGGGGCGCTTCGCACGCCGCCGGAACCCTGCCCGCTGAACTCAGCTCGGGGCCGTGTGCTGGCCGAGGACGTCCTGGCCCGTGAATTCGTCCCGGGCTTTGACCGCTCCGCCGTGGACGGCTACGCCGTCCTTGCCTCCGACACCTTCGGCTGCGGCGAGGCCACTCCCGCGCTCCTGCGCCTGGCCGGAGCCGTCGAGATGGGGCAGGCGCCCGGCTTTGCTCTCTGCCCTGGCGAGTGCGCGGCCATACCAACGGGCGGCAGGCTGCCGGAGGGCGCGGACGCCGTAGTGATGCTGGAATACGCCGAGGAATACGGCGGCGGGCTCATCGGCCTTGTGAAAAGTGTCGCTCCCGGCACGGGCGTTGTGTTCAAGGGCGATGACGTTAGGCCGGGCGCCGCCGTTTTCAGCGAAGGGCGCAGACTTAGAGGCATGGACATCGGCGCGCTTGCCGCGCTCGGCGTGACTGCGCCCTCCGTCCGCTCAAGGCCGAGGGCCGCGGTGCTCAGCACCGGAGACGAGCTAGTTTCCCCCTCAACCAGCCCCGGCCCCGGCGAGGTTCGGGATGTGAATGGGCCTATGCTCTGTGCGCTCCTGGAGAAGATGGGAGCCGAGCCGGATTTCCTGGGAATAGTCGTGGACACCGAGGAAGCGCTGGAGTCAGCGCTGACGCGCGCCTCAATAAACTCCGACCTCATAGTACTCAGCGGCGGCAGTTCAGCTGGGGCGCGGGATGCGGTGAGCCGGGTCATCGAAAGGCGCGGCAGGCTGCTCTTTCACGGCCTTGCGATGCGCCCCGGCAAGCCTGCCATGCTGGGAGAGATGGGCGGGAAGCCGATTTTTGGCCTGCCTGGTCACCCGGCGGCGGCGTATTTCACTGCCCGGCTGCTCGTTATGGCTCATGTGCGCTCTCTTCTGGGCGTGACGGAACCTTCCCGGACCGTCTCGGCACGTCTGGCCGCCGACCTGGCTGCGAACGACGGGCGCGAGCTCTTCTGCGGCGTTAGGCTCTTTTACGACGGCGGCGAGCTGTGGGCGGAGCCTGTGCGGACCAAGTCCGGACTCATAAGCGCGCTCGCCGCCTCGGACGGCATACTGCGCGTCCCGCGCGACTGCGAGGGCCTGCACCGCGGCGCGCAGGTCTCCATCGAATTGGAGGGCGGCGACTGATGGCTTTTAAATATCTCACCAACACGCCTCTGGACGAGGCCCGCGCGGCGTACCTGCGCCGGCTGCGTGAAAACGGGCTCGGCCCCGAGCCGGAGACGGTGCGCGTCGAGGACGCGGCGGGCCGGGTCAGCTTCCGCGCAGTCTACGCCAGGATCTGCGCCCCGCACTACCACGCCTGTGCAATGGATGGCGTGGCACTTGACGCCGCCAAGAGCTTCGGCGCTACGGAGACGACGCCGGTGACGCTGTCGGAGGGCGAATACGTCCCCGTGGACACCGGAGACCCCCTGCCCAGGGGCTGCGACGCCGTCATCATGGCGGAGGACATAGAACCCCTGGACGACGGCGCGATAAGGCTCCGCACCGCCGCCGCGCCCTGGCAGCACGTCCGCCAGATCGGCGAGGACATCTGCGCGGGTGAGATGGTCCTGCCCTCACACACGGAGATAAGCCCCGCCGCAGTCGGCGCGATGCTGGCCTCCGGCGTCCTGGAATGCGAGGTGTGCAGGCGCCCCGTTGTCGGCATCATCCCCACGGGCGACGAGCTCGTGGAGCCCTGCGAGCACCCAGGCGAGGGCGATATCGTGGAGTTTAACTCCGCCATCTTTGCCGCCATGCTCCGTAACTGGGGCGCGGAACCCAGGCGCTGGCCCATAGTCCGCGACGACGCCGGGGCGATACTGACAGCGCTCGAATCCGCCCTCAACGAGTGCGACGCCGTCATCCTCAACGCCGGCTCCTCAGCCGGGCGCGAGGACCTGAGCTGCGCCGCTATTGAGAAGGCCGGAGAGGTTATGTTTCACGGCCTGGCCATAAAGCCCGGCAAGCCCGCCATCCTGGGCCTGCGCGGCAAAAAGCCCATCCTTGGCGTACCGGGCTACCCTGTATCCGGTATCATCGTGCTCGAGGAAATAATGAGGCCACTGCTCGGGCTCTATACCGGCCTTGTCCCCGGCGGCGAGAGCGCCGAGGTCAGTGCGAAGCTCGGGCGCAGTCTGGTCTCCGGGCTCAAGTACCGTGAATTCGTCCGCGTCCGGCTCGGTGAGGGCTCCGGCGGCCTGGTCGCCTCCCCGCTCGACAGGGGCGCGGGCGTGGTCAGCTCCTTTATGCGCGCCGACGGCATCCTCACCCTGCCCCAGGGCTCAGAAGGCATCGAGGCCGGGGCTGAGGTCCGCGTCCGGCTCCTGCGTCCGCTGAGCGAGCTGCGCGGCGGGCTTGTCGTCATAGGCAGCCACGACCCTCTCTTGGACGAGGTTGCGGACCTGCTCCGGCTCGCGGAGCCGCCCCTGCGCATGGCGTCCAGCCACGTCGGCTCCATGGGCGGCATCATGGCCATACGGCGCGGTGAGGCCCACGCCGCAGGCATCCACCTCCTGGACGAGAGCGACGGAAGCTATAACGTCAGCTACGTCGAAAGGTTTTTCCCCAACGGCGGAGTCAGGCTCGTCGAGTGCGTGGGCAGGACCCAGGGCCTGATGCTCGCGCCCGGCAACCCACTCGGCCTCGGGGGCTTCGGAGATATCGCGAGGCCCGGTTTGCGTTATGTAAACCGGCAAAAGGGCTCCGGCACACGCATCCTGGCCGACTACCTCTGCCGCAAACACGGAGTGGACCCCGGCTCGGTCTACGGCTATGGGCGCGAGGAGCTTACGCACACCTCCGTCGCCGCGCAGATAGCCTCCGGCTCCGCGGACGCGGGCATGGGCATCTACTCCGCAGCAAAGCTCTACGGCCTGGACTTTCTGCCCGTCTGCACGGAGCAATACGACCTTCTCATCCCGGACGGCGTCTGGGACAGTCCAGCTCTGCGGAGCTTCCTCGCTGTGCTGGGCACCGACGAGTTCCGCCGGAGACTCGAGCGCCTCGGCGGCTACAGCATTGACTCCCCGGGCAGGGTCAGGCGTGCGTTCTGACCGGCCTCGCGGCAGAGCTCCATGAACTCCAGCGCCAGGGGGCTGAGGTACTTGTCCCGGTGCCAGGCTATGCGGAATCTGCGGCTCAGGTCCAGGCCCTCGACGCGCACGGGAGTCACGAGTCCTCGCTCCGCTGCGTCTTTTATCATGCGCTCCGGCAGGACGGAAACGCCCAGCCCGCTTATCACCGCGTTCATCAGCGCGGTCATGCTGATCGCCTCCCATACGGGACTCACAGTGAAGCCGGCCCCGGCCGTTACCCGCTCAAATTCCTCCCTCGCGGCGCTGCCACGCTCGCGCAGGAGGAATTTTTTTGCCCGGAACTCCTCCTGACTCAGGATCTGGCCAGGCTCGTAGGACCCATCCGCCGGGCAGATGACCACAAGGCTGTCGCCCATGAACTCCTCCGTTTCCAAAAGCCCGGAGCGCGGTGCGCCCTCAAGCAGGGCCAGGTCCAGGGAATTCTCCATAAGCCGCTCCGTGAGCATCTCCATCGGCGCGACGGTGACCAGCACCTCCGCCCCGGGTCTGCGCTCCGTCAGCGCCTTGACGTAGCCAGGCAGATAGTAGGAGCCTATGGTTATGCTCGCCCCCAGGCTTAGACGGCCGGGCCGCTCCCAGCCGCGCAGTTCCTCCTCCAGCTCCTCGAATTCAGAGCTTATCCTTCTCGCGTGAGCAAGCAGTCTCTGCCCCGCGCCGGTAAGGCTCAGGCGCCGGCCCAGCCGGTCGAATAGTAACGCGCCATAGTGCGCCTCCAGCTCCCGTATTGCCAGGCTCACCGCCGGCTGCGTCATGTGCAGCGCTTCCGCCGCCCTTGTCGTGTTGCAGCCCCCGTCGCAAACCGCCAGAAATATGCGCAAATGCCTCAATGTCATCTCTCACGCCGCCCTTATAAGTAATCTGATATTATATACATTTAATAATATTATTTTTCTTATCATTGCGCAAGGCTTATCATTAAGACAATTGGGGGGATGGGATTTGAACGAGAAGCTGAGGAAGTACCTGACACTGTTTTTGGCAACCTTTCAGCTAAGCGCCTGCACTTTTGGCGGGGGCTTTGTCATAGTGCCGCTCATGCGGCGAAAGTTTGTGGAGGGTCTGGGCTGGATAGAGGAGCAGGAAATGCTGGACCTGACGGCCATAGCGCAGTCCTGTCCCGGAGCAATAGCGGTGAACGCCGCGATACTGGTCGGCTACCGCTGTGCGGGAATTGCAGGCGCGCTGGTGACCGTGTTTGGAACGGTGCTGCCGCCGCTCATCATCATTTCGGTCATCTCCTTTTTCTACGCCGCCTTCCGCGACAACCGGATAGTCAGTCTCTTCATGCAGGGAATGCTGGCGGGCGTGGCCGCGGTGATCTGCGACGTCGTCGTCACGATGTGCGCGGGTCTGTTAAAGGAGCGCAGCGTGCTGCACATCGCCGTCCTGCTGGCGGCTTTTGCCGCCGTGCGCTTTCTGGACATCAACATCATCTTCGTCATACTCGGCTGCGCGCTCCTGGGACTTGGAGAGGGTATGCTCCGTGCCAGGCTCGAGAGGAGGCGCGCCTGATGGTCTATCTCCAACTGCTCTGGAGCTTCTTCCAGATCGGCCTGTTCAGCATCGGGGGCGGCTACGCCGCCATGCCGCTTATCCAGCAGCAGGTAACGGAAAACCACAGCTGGCTCACACTGACACAGTTTGCCGACATTATGGCCATTGCAGAGATGACCCCGGGTCCCATAGCCATAAACTCCGCCACCTTCGTTGGCATCCGCGTCGCGGGGATACCGGGCGCGCTGGTCGCAACATTTGGCTGCGTGCTTCCCTCTTGCGTCATCGTGACGCTGCTGGCCTGGGTCTATTACCGCTACAAGGGCCTGAGCCTCGTGCAGGATATGCTCGCCTGCCTGCGCCCAGCAGTCGTCGCCATGATCGCCTCTGCAGGGATATCGCTTTTCATACTCGCCCTCTTCGGCCAGGGCGGCGGGCTGGTGGACCTGAACTACGTCGCCGCCGTTGTTTTCATTCTGGGCTTTCTGCTGCTGCGGCTGAAAAAGCCCAATCCCATCTGGATAATGGCCGGTTCCGGCGCGCTCTTTACGGGTATAAGTCTGCTGCTGGATATTTACAAGGCAGCATAAAAATGTTACAATGTACCTGAAATTTTTTCAAGGCTGATACCCGATGTACAGGGAGCACGAATACTATCTTCGCCGCGCGATAGAGGTCTCGCGCGAGTCCAGGAAAGCGGGCAACACCCCCTTTGGTGCGCTGCTGGTGGACGCCGACGGCGAGATCGTCATGGAACAGCCGAACGTGGAGATCACCGAGCACATCTGCACCGGCCACGCGGAGACGACTCTGGCCGCCCGTGCCTCGCACAAGTTTACAAAGGACTACCTCTGGAACTGCACGCTGTACTCCACGGCAGAGCCCTGCGCCATGTGTTCCGGCGCGATCTACTGGGCCAACATTGGCCGCGTGGTCTACGGCATGACCGAAAAACGCCTGCTGGAGCTGACAGGCAGCAACGAGCAGAACCCCACATTCAGCCTCCCCTGCCGCGAGGTCTTTGCCCGCGGTCAGAAGGACATAAAAGTCGAAGGCCCCTTCCCCGAGATCGAAGAAGAGGCCGCTGAGGTACACAAGGGATTTTGGGATTAAAAGAGGCCGGCTGAGGCCCGCCTCTTTCATTATATTTCGGAAAGGTATGCGTCTATGGAGTCCGCACAGGACGCGAATGCGGCGGAATCAAAGACGTTTGAGAAGCCGCACTCGGTCAGGGCCTCGTCGAAGTAGTATATCTCCGTATCCAGCGAGACGACGTGCATATAGCGGTCCGCCGCGTCGGCGGAGTCCTCCTGCAGCATGACATAGAGCTCCAGCGCAGGCAGGGCTGACATGCAATAGCTGATATAATAGTACGGGAAATCGAAGTTGTGCGAGATATACACCCAGTCGTACTTCCCGGCCTCGCCCGGGTCGCGCCCGTATTCCGCCGCAACTTCAAGGTACAGCTCGCAGGCACGCTCCGCCGTTAGCTCCGGCTCCGCATACGCACGCTGCTGGAACTCGTCGTACATCGCGCCCTCGATAACGCTGCAGAGCATATCGTAAAGCGTGGTCAGCAGCATGGCGTCCGCCTGCCCGCCGAAGATGTCCTTGTACCAGTGCGTGAACATCATCTCCATTCCCTGAGATTGCAGCTCAGAGAGGTCTGTATCCGACATTCCGTACAGCAGGTCGCTCGTCGTAGCGTAGGCGTTCAGGAAATGGCCGAACTCGTGGAAGGTGTCCGGGAAATCCTCCACGTCACCCATCGCCGCGTTGAAGAGGAATGGGTCGTTGAAGTAGTACAGCGTTGTCGTAAATCCCGTGTTCAGCTTGGTAGGAGACTGACTGATGTCATAGAGCCCGTACTCCAGCATGTAGTCCAGCGCTTCGGCCGCCTCCTGCGAGAGCCGGGGTGCGACGTATTTTAAGGCTTCTATCACCGCCTCCTCCGAGCAGTCTATGCTCGGATCGTCGTACAGCTGCCAGAGCAGTTCGGCGGCTCTGTCTGTATATTTCTCCGCCAGCGGCACGAAATGCTCTTTAACCGATGGCCAGACCGAGGCGGCGACCTCCTCCGGAGAGTAGTTTCGGTAGTACTGCTCGTAATAAGCGAGCTCGGCATAGCTCGAGTAGCCATAGGCCGCGGCCTGCTCGTTTCGCAGCTTCACCAGTTCCACAAATATCTCCGCCGCACGCTGCAGGTCCGGCTCAGAAGAGGTCATGGCAACATTATAGCTATGCAGCAGCTCATCCTCCGCGCTGTGCTCGGCGCCGCCGCTTTCGTCAGGATAGTAGCTGGCAAAGCTACCAGACGTGTTCTCGCCCAACAGCTCGTCCAGCAGTGACGCGCCGTGCTCCGAGCGGGCCACCTCCCCCAGCGCGGCGTAAAACTCGTCGCTCGCGGCATACCAGGCCGCATATGCGCTTTCCACCGCTGCGGCCGCCTCGTCCGCCGGGTCCGAGCTGTAGGAGATGTCCGCCACAGTGTATGCGGTGTAAATCCTGTAAAGCTCATCCTGCGCGAGAAAGTAGGCGTCCTCAAAATCCTGATATTCTCCTCCGCTCGTGAAGCAACGCAGAAGGTCCGTATAGCTCTCGATGTCAGGAGGCGCTTCAAGGTAGGCAGGCATGTCCTCATAGGCTGTATAGCCCCTGTAGGAATAATCGAACCAGTAGCTATCAGTCAGAGGAATAATGCGCTCCGATGATGGAGATGCCTGTTCATCTTTGTCCTCTATAAGTTCATCTATAAGCGCCGCCGGCATCCCGCAGCCCGAAAGCGTCATGCTGAGCAGCAGCGCAGCCAACAGCAGCGCGAGCGCGCGGCGAAGTTTGTAACTCATGGCAGTACCTCCAAGTTTTATCGTGCAGCCTTAACTTACCACAGCACGCAGCCGCCGGTCAAGCGCATGAAAAAACAGGCGATGGAGCTTTTTGCTCCATCGCCTGTTATCTTATGTGCGTTTTCAGGCCTTCGGGGGCATGACGGTTGCAAAGCCGCTGATGACTACCTCGCCGTTCTGGTTGGTGCAGACCGTCTCGAGCTTCGCGCGGTTCTTCTCGGGGATGAGCTCGACCACGGTAGCAGTGGCGGTGATAGTGTCTCCGAAGAACACGGGCTTCGTGAAGCGAAGCTCCTGGCCCATGTAGATCGTTCCAGGTCCCGGCAGCAGAGTGCCGAGCACCGTGGAAATGAAGCCGGCGGAAAGCATTCCGTGAGCGATGCGCTTGCCAAACATGCCCTTCTGCGCCTCGACCTCGTTCACGTGGGCGGGGTTGAAGTCGCCGCTAAGGCCGGCAAAGGTGTAGACGTCGTGCTCGGAAACAGTTTTGGTGAAGGAGGCGCTGTCGCCGACCTTCATCTCGGAAATCGTTATGCCTTTCATTTTTATCTCCTCCTAAAAGGGTTCATTATGAACTCTGATTCATAATTTGCATGATAACACAGTGACATATTTTCGTCAATGCCAAAAATATGACTGAATTTTTGTGTATTATACCGTGACATTTTTCCTTTATTTTATTCATTTTTGTATTGACATCCTAAGCCAGTGAATGATATATCTTAGACAATGTGAATTGGTGTTCACAAATTTTGAAGATGGAGTGCGAATGGAAATGAGCAATATTCCCGTAGGAATAGTAGGTATAGGTCTGTATCTCCCGGACAAGGTCATGACGGCCAAGGAGATCTCCGAGGCCACCGGCGGCGCCTGGACTGAGGACGCAGTGCTGAACAAGCTCGGCATACGTCAGAAGCGCGTCCCCTCCTCCGACCCCTGCGACGGCACCCAGGAGATGGGCGCTCTGGCCGCTCTCGACTGCCTCAAGAACACCGGCATCGACCCCATGGAGATTGACGCTATCCTCTGCTTCGGCGAGGAGTGGAAGGAATACCCCCTCACCACCTCCGCCTGCTACATTCAGGACCGCATCGGCGCCAGGAACGCCTGGTGCATCGACGTGCAGAACCGCTGCTGCACCACCGTTTCCGCCATGAAGCTGGCCAAGGACATCCTCATCGCGGACGACGAGTGCAACACCATCCTCGTGGCCGGCGGCTACCGCAACTGCGACTTTATAGACTTCAAGGACAACGGCGTGTCCTTCATGTTCAACCTCGGCGCCGGCGGCGGCGCGCTCATACTCAAGAAGGGCTATGAGAAGAACCAGCTGCTCGGCACCCACATCATGACCGACGGCTCCGTCGTCCACACCTGCGGCTCCAAGGTCGGCGGCATCAGCGTCCCGGTCACCGCCGAGAACGTCGATGACTTCGGCATGCTGCGCCTCATGGACTCCGCCAAGATGAAGGGTATGCTCAACTCCACCTCCATGCCGAACTGGTATCACTGCATCGACGAGGCCCTGCGCAAGTCCGGTATGACCCGCAAGGACATCGGCTATCTTGATATCCTGCACATCAAGCGCTCCGGCCACAAAGCCATGCTCGCGGACCTTGGCCTCACCGAGGACCAGACCATCTACCTTGAGGACTACGGCCACGTCGGCCAGGTTGACCAGATACTCTCCCTCAAGCTTGCCCTCGATCAGGGCAAGGTCAAAGACGGCACCGTCGTCGCCATGATCGCCGCCGGCATTGGCTACACCTGGGCGGCCAACGTCATCAAATGGGGTTGATAATTTGTTTGCTTCATTTCTCTCCACGATATTCGGCTCGCTTCTGAGCATCTGCGTGACGGCGCTGGCCGCCTTCGCCGTGACGCTCATATTCCGGACCTCGACGACCACCAACTTTGCCCAGGGTTCCATCGCCGCCTTCGGCTGCTACATAGTCGCGGACCTGCTGAATAAATATGGAATGCCTGTCTGGCAGGGCGTGTTTATCGGCATGGTCGCCGGCGTGCTCATCGGCCTCGTCATCGACCTGGTCATCTTCCGCAACGGCAGGCACGTCAACGCCATCGGCAAGCAGATAATCACGATGGGCATAGTCTCGCTCTTCTTCGGCGGCATTCCCCTCGTGTTCGGCACACCGGAGAGGATACCCTTCGAGGCCTTCTACAACACCGTAAAGGCTGGCGTCTCGCCGAACATCTCCATCGCGGCCTTCGGCGGCAGCATCGTCATCACGAAGCACGCGCTCATCTGTCTTGCGATAAGCGTGGTGGTTCTCGGGGTGCTCTTCCTGCTGCTCAAGTACAGCAAGTGGGGTCTCGGCGTTCGCGCCACGGCCTCCAACGAGTTCACCGCAGAGCTCATGGGCATAGACACCCGCGTGATAACGGCGGTGTCCTGGGCGGTGGCAGGCGCGCTGGGCGTTCTGGCCGCAGTCATGTACGCCGGCGGCGGCACCACGATCGCCGCCTCCTTCATGACCACCATCCAGGTCAACGCCTTCCTCGCCGGCATACTCGGCGGCTTCTCGACCTTCTACGGCCCGGTCATCGGCGCGGTGCTCATCCCCCTGGCCTCCAGCTGCGTCGGCTTCCTGGCCAACTTCCCCGGCCTCTCCGGCATCTCGCGCTGGCAGATGGTCGTCGTCTATGCGCTGATGCTCGTCGCCATCCTGATAAAGCCCCAGGGCCTCTTCGGGAAAAAGACCGTCAAGAAGGTGTGAGGTGTTACTGTGGAACTAAAGAGAGAATATCTTGATGCCGCCTTCCCCGCCGGTTCCCGCGGCGCCGCCGCGGCCCGTCCCGGTCTCGGCCACTACTGGAAGATCCCCGGAGTGAAGATCGGCGTGGCGGGAATCGTCCTCGCAGCGCTGCAATTTGCTGCCATGAACGGGCTGCTGTCCTCCTCCTTCGTCTACGCTCTGGGCAACACGCTAATATATGCCATCGTTGCGATAGGCTTCTGCCTGCTGCTGGGCTACTCCGGCCTGGCCTCGCTCGGCACTGCCGGCTTTATAGGCCTCGGCTCCTACACCGCTTTCTACCTCATTCAGGAGATGGGCGCCCCCTACTCTGTGGCGCTCCTCGCCACGCTGGTCATCTCCATCGGCATCGGCGTCGTGGTCGGCTTCATCTCCCTGCGCATCGAGGGCATCTACCTCGCTATCATGACCCTGGCCCTGGCCGAGGTCATACGCAACGCGCTCATGGCCCTCAAGTCCACTATAAAAATTGATATCACGAACGTCTACCTCTTCGGCGTGAACGTCAACGAGAACGCCGTGTGCCTGCTCATCACCTTCACCTTCATCCTGCTCATGCTCCTGACGTCAAACCTGATACGGAGTCCCATCGGCAGGGCGATGATCGCAATGAAGAGCAGCACCTCCGCGGCGCAGGCGATGGGCGTCAGCCTCATGAAGTACAGGCTCATGGCCTTCGTCATCTCGACCATCAACGCCGCGCTCGGCGGACTGCTGTACATGCTCTACGTCCGCAACATGACCACCGCCACCTCCACGCTCCTGACCCTCAGCACCTCGCTGAACATACTGGGCGCGGTCATCATCGGCGGCGCGAAGTCACTCTGGGGCACGGCCTTCGGCACCTTTGTCATCTACGGCTTGCAGTCCATGTTCCTGAGCAAGATACAGTTTTTCATTGACAACCCCGCTTTCATCACCATGGTCACGGGCGTTCTGATAATCGTCGTGGTCATGTTCTTCCCCGGCGGCTTTGCCCAGATGGTAGTGTCGCTGCGGAGCTACTTCAAGAAAAAGAGCGTCGAAAGGAGGCTGCGCGAATATGGCAAAGATTAGTCTCAAAGAGCGCAGGCTCCTGAACCGCGTGCGCAAGCTGGAGAGCCGCATCGGCATTTTGACCGAATTGTGCGAGCTGCGCGCCGCGCACGAGGACGCCAAGGTCGCTGAAAAGTTTGCCCCCCGCGAGACTGCGCTCAGGCGGGAGCTTGCGGACAAGGAATTTGCCTGCCTGCCCCGCGAGGAGCTGGAGCGCGTCATCATCGAGCATCGGCAGCAGGCAGAGCGGCAGAAGGCACAGAAGCTCCAGTACGACGCGCTCGTCGCAGGCATGGCGCTCAATCAGGAGCAGCAGGAGCTGCTCACGAGCGGCTTGCAGCGCCGTCTGGAGCGAATTGAGGCCGAGGTCCGGCGCGAGCTGGACGCTCTTCCCGCTCCCTCAGCCGAGAGCGGAGCGCAGGCCGCGGAGCGTGCCGACACCGACAAGCGCATCGAAGAGCTGCGCGCTGCCTCCCAGGCCGAAGCCGAGACCAAAAAGGCCGCGCTGAGGCAGAGCTACGCGCAGAAGCTGGATAAGCTGAACGCAAAAAAGTCCGCCGCCGAGGAAAAGCTCCGCGGCATAGCGGCAAACGAGATGGACGCCGAGCTCGAAGAAGGCGTCGCCCTCGACGTGGACGGACTCAAGATGCACTTCGGCGGCGTCAAGGCCGTGGATGGGCTGAGCTTCAAGGTCCACGAGGGCGAGATCTTCGGCCTCATCGGCCCCAACGGCGCTGGCAAGACCACGGTGTTCAACTGCATTACGCAGTTTTACAAGCCCACGGCAGGCAAGCTGCTCTTCCGCGGGCGCGGCGGCAAGGTCATCGACCTGACACGCGAACACGTCCACGACGTCATCCTCCACGGCATAGTCCGCACTTTCCAGAACGTCGAGGTCGTGCGCGAGATGTCCGTGCTCGAAAACCTCCTGGTCGCGGGTCACAGGCAGTTCAGCTCCGGGCTGTTTTCCAGCGCTCTGCATCTGCCCAAGCTCGCCGCCGAAGAGGAGGTCGTGAAGGCCCGCGCCATGAAGGTGCTGGAATTCATGGGCCTCACGGCTTACGGTGACCATCTTGCCTTCGGCCTGCCCTACGGCGTCCTCAAAAAGATCGAGATCGCCCGCACGCTCATGTGCTCGCCCCGGCTCATAATCCTGGACGAGCCCGCCGCCGGTCTGAACGACACAGAGACCGCCGAGCTTGCAGGTATCATCCGGCGCATCCGCGACGAGTATAACTGCACTATCCTCCTGGTCGAGCATGATATGGGACTCGTCATGGACGTTTGCGATAACATTTGCGCCATTGCCTTCGGCAAGCTGCTGGCCTACGGCACCCCCGCCGAGATTCAAAAGGACGAGGGCGTGCAGCAGGCCTACCTTGGCGCCGACGACGAGGAGGCTGAGTGATGGCACTGCTTGAAATTCGTGACCTGCGTGTGAACTACGGGCCTATTCAGGCCATACGCGGCATCGACATGGATGTCGAAGAGGGCAGCATCGTGGCGCTGCTCGGCGCTAACGGCGCGGGCAAGACCACCACGCTCCGGACGGTCAGCGGCGTCATCAAGCCGGCCTCCGGCAGTATCAAGTTCGCGGGCCAGGAGCTCTGCGGACGCAGGGCCAGCAAGATCGCCCGCATGGGTGTGAACATGTCCCCCGAGGGACGGCTCATATTCAACGAGCTCAGCGTTGAGGAGAACCTCCGCGCCGGAGCCTACTGCATCCGCAGCCGCGCCGAGGCCGAAAACAACATGAAGCGCGTGCTCCAGCTCTTCCCCAGGCTCGAGGAACGTCTCCGCCAGCACGCGGGTACGCTCTCGGGCGGCGAGCAGCAGATGCTCGCGATAGGCAGAGCGCTCATGGCCAGCCCCAAGCTGCTGCTCCTGGATGAGCCAAGTCTCGGTCTAGCCCCCCTCATTATAAAGGACATCTTCCGCACCCTGCAGGAGATACGCGCCGAGGGTACCACCATACTCATCGTGGAGCAGAACGCCCTCGCCACCCTCAAGATAGCCGACATGGCCTATGTGCTCGAACTTGGGCGCATAAGCATGAACGGCCCAGCCAACGTGCTCATAAAGGACGAGAAGCTCATCGAAGCCTATCTCGGCAACAAAAAGGCGTAAACGCAAACGCGGCAACATAAATACAATTTCAAAAAGGAGAAGAAAGAAATGAAAAAGACACTGGCACTCATTCTGGCGCTGGCGCTCTGCCTGTCCCTTGCGGCCTGCTCCGGCCTGACCAACGAGCCCGCAGCCGACCCGACCGAAGCCCCCGCCGGCAGCGACGCCCCCGAAGTCGAAGGCAGCGAAGCCCCCGAGGGCGGCGACACCAGCGACGACGGCTACGCTCCCTTTGTAGACGTCCAGGGCGTTGATGACACGACCATCTACGTCGGCAACACCGCCGCCACCACCGGCAGCTACGCCACCGTCGGCGTTCCCTTCAACGCCGGTATGGAAGCCGCTTTCAAGGCCTACAATGACGCCGGCGGTTTCCAGGGCAAGAAGATCGAGCTCATCCACTATGACGACGGCTTCGACGCCGCCCAGGGCCTGACCTACACCAAGACCCTCGTCGAGACCGACAAAGTGTTCGCCATCGTCGGCCACTTCGGCACCAACACCGTCGCCGCCACTCTCGACTACCTGAAGGAAAAGGGCATCCCCATGGTATACGCCGCCACCGGCATTGAGGACCTCTATCAGGAAGGCGCCACCGGCAACGACAAGGTCATCTACCCCGTACAGCCCATCTACAACTCCGAGGGCCGCGTCCTTCTGGCCCGTGCCGTCGCTCCCACCGATAACGGTGTTGGCCTCGGCGGCACCAAGATAGGCGTTGTCGCCACCACCGACGATGCCGGTTCCGGCCTCGTCTACGGCGTCAAGAAGCAGGCCGAGACCCTGGATGTCGAGATAGTCTACCAGGATGTCGACGCCGCCGCCACCGATTACTCCGCCGCCGTCAACGTTCTCAAGAACAACGGCTGCGATGTGGTCATCGCCTGCATGAACCAGGCCCCGCTCGCCACCCTCATGGCCTCCATGCGCGACGCCGACTACAACGTCAATGTCATCACCTCCTACGTCAGCGCCTCCGCCGTGACTCTCGGTGCCTTTGTCGAGAACGGCTCCGTCACCGCTGACCGCAGGGTCTACTCCACCGCCTGGCTCGACACCAGCACCGAGGAAGGCATGGCCGACTACATGACCTTCTACGGCGCCATGAGCGCCTGGGAGCTCGAGAACGGCGGCACCGGCAACGACTACGCCCTCAACTCCTACGCCATGGCCGGTTACATCGCCGGCGACATCTTCATCCAGGCTCTCAAGGCCCTGGACGAGAGCGGCCTTGAGCTCAACTGGGCCAACTTCAACGACATCATGGAAGCTACCGAGTTCAAGCTGCCCATGGGCGGCACCATCAGCTTCGCCAATGGCGACCGTCTGGCCGTCACCTCGCTCGCTCTCAACACCATCTCCCTCGAGTACGGCGAGAGCGGCTATTATGAGCTCGAACTCGTCAGCCCCATCATGTCCCTTGAGGACGTGCTTGCCACCATCAAGTAAATATGCTTGAATAAAAGCAGGCGGTCGGCTCCGCGCTGACCGCCTGCAACGCTACGGGAGGACTTACCTATGGCTTATACTTCTAAAATCATATCCCTGGAGGCGGCTCTCGCCCTCGTGAAGAGCGGAGACACCATTGTCACGGGTCTTGGCGCGGCTGAGGCCGGGCTGTTCATGGAAAACATCCACACCATTGCGGACAGGGTGAAGGACGTCAAGATCGTCAACTGCAACCCCACCCACCAGTGCAGCTTCTACGCTCCCGAGTACGTGGATTCCTTCCGCGTTGATGGCTGGTTCTACGCCACGCCCATGCGCAAGGCCCACGAGCAGGGCAACATGGCCTATATCCCCAACAACCTGCACTTCGCCGCTACCAAGTGGCTCTATCGCAACAAGCCCAACATATTCGTCGCCTCCGCCTCCATGCCGGATGAGCACGGCTACATCTCCCTCTCCACCTCCTGCACCTACGAGCGGAAGATGATAGAGGCCGCGGACATCACCATCCTCGAGATAAACCCCAACTTCCCCTTCGTCTACGGCGACGTGGTCATCCATGAGAGCCAGATTGACTACTTCATCGAGGCAGATTACCCCTGCCCCCCCATTCCCGACGTGCCCTTCACCGAGAAGGACGCCGCCATCGGCAAGATCATTTCAGGCCTGGTCCCGGACGGCGCCTGCATCCAGCTAGGCATAGGCGGTATACCCAACGCCGTCGCGGAGGGCCTCAAGGAGAAGAACGACCTCGGCGTACACACCGAGCTCATAACCAGCGGCATGATGGAGCTCGTAAAGATGGGCGTCATCACGAACAAGCGCAAGCAGCTCAACCGCGGTCAGATGGTCGCCACCATGGCTCTGGGCAGCCCCGAGCTCTACGCCTTCATAGACCACAACCCCGGCGTTGCGCTCTATGACGGCGCCTGGGTCAACGACCCCTACGTCATCGCCCAGAATGACAACCAGATCTCCATCAACACCAGTCTCGAAGTTGACCTCACAGGCCAGTGCGCCTCCGAGTCCATCGGCTCCCGCCAGTTCTCCGGCACCGGCGGCCAGTCCGACACCGCCGTCGGCGCTCAGATGTCCAAGGGCGGACGTTCCATCATCGCCCTCTACTCCACTGCCATGGTAAAGGACAAGGCCACCGGCGAACGGCATGAGGTCTCCAAGATAACCGCGCAGCTCCAGCGCGGCGCGGCGGTCAGCCTCTCCAGGAACGACGCCGACCTCATCGTCACTGAATACGGCGTCGCGGACCTGCGCGGCGCAAACATCAACGAGCGCGTTCGCAGCCTCATAGAGATAGCCCACCCGAAATTCAGGGAACAGCTCTGGGAGGACGCCCTGCGCGCCGGCATTATAGGGAAGAGATAAAATGGCATATTTCGATTTTGAAGGCAAGAGCATCTATTATGAGCTGCACGGCGAGGGCCGGCCTCTCCTGCTGCTCAACGGCATCATGATGTCCTGCGGCAGCTGGGCTGAGTTCGTGGAGCCGCTGTCCGCGCAGAATCAGCTCATACTCCTGGACATGCTCGACCAGGGCCGCAGCGCCAAGATGACCGAGGCCTATGACCACGGCATCCAAATCAGGCTCGTGGACGCCCTGCTGGACCACCTGGGCCTGGAGAAGGTCTGCGTGGCCGGCATCTCCTACGGCAGTGAGGTCGGGCTTGAGTACGCCATAGAGCATCCGGAGCGAGTCGAACGCCTGATGCTCTTCAACGCCACCGCCGCCACCGGCGCATGGCTCAACGACGTAGGCAAGGCCTGGAACCTCGCCGCGAACGACGGGGAAAGCTATTACTACACCTCCATCCCCGTCATCTACTCCCCCAGCTTCTTCATCGAGCACAATGACTGGATGGAGCGCCGCAAAGAACTGCTCGTTCCGATCTTCAACAACCCGGACTTCATCCAGGCCATGATCCGGCTCACGAACAGCTCCTCCAACTACGACGTCCGCGACAGGTTAGACAGGGTGGCCTGCCCCGTGCTCATCGTCTCCTGCCAGCAGGATTACCTGACTCCCATCGAGGAACAGCAATACCTGGCCAGGAACATCAAGGACAGCCACTACCTTGTAATTCAAAACAGCGGACACGCATCCATGTACGAACAGCCCCTGCTGTTCACCAGCCTGATTCTTGGATTTGCGAACACAGTCAAAGATAAGTTCAATATCGTTTGATCACGCCAGGTATTTTCAGAAAAGAACGGTTGAAAGCGGGGGAGCTGTGGAGTATAATTATACCAGCTTCTATCCTTTGGAGGAGAAAATGACTGACCTGCTGAAAATACCAAGAACAAAAAAAGGCGTTGAAACGCTCAACAGTATATTGTCCGCAGCCACTCAGCTGATATATGAGCGCGGGTACTATGGCGCGAACATAGTCGATATAACCCAGCTCGCCGGAGTTGCGGCCGGGACGTTCTATGTGTATTTCGACAGCAAACTGAGCCTCTACCGCTATCTGCTGCTGCAGTTCAGCCACAGGATCAGGAAAGAACTCTCGATAAAAACCTCGGACTGTCCGGACAGGCACAGCAAGGAACGCGCCGGCATCAGGGCATGGCTGGAGTTCATAGCGGAAAACCCATATATGTATAACATCATTTGGGAGTCGCTCTATGTAGACAGAAAGCTGTTCACAGAGTACTACGAAAACTTCTGCAAGTCCTATGTCCGCACCATAAACGCCGGCAAAAAGCAGGGCGAGGTCCGAGACATAGACAGCGAAGTCCTGGCATATATGCTGATGGGCATATCCAACTTTGTCGGCCTCAAATACGGAATGTTCGAAAAGTCCGGCGTGGACTTCGACCGCATCACGGACGAGGTGATGAAACTGCTCGACAACGGCATGTTCACGGGCAGTGCGCCCCAGTTCAGGGATATCGACAAGGAACAGAAGAAAAACATGAATTTCCGCGTGGAGGTCGACTTCGACTTTCTTGGCGAGGAGGCCCCCTCGGCGACAAAGGAGTAATTATGGAACTCAGGAAGATAACTACCCCCAGGCTCACCACGGCCTGCCGCTTCCACGGCCGTCCGGACGGACGCAAGCTCCTGCTAATACACGGCAACGCCTCTTCCTCCGTTTTCTATGAACACATCATGGAGCGCCTGGAAGATAAGTTCTGCATGGCAGCGCCCGACCTGCGCTGCTTTGGCGACAGCGACGCCCTTCCCGTGGACGCCACCCGCGGCATGAGGGATTTCTCCTACGACATACACGAGCTTGTTGAGGCGCTCGGCTGGGATAAGTTCATCATCTTCGGCTGGTCGATGGGCGGCGGTGTCGCCATGCAGTATGCCATCGACCACAGCGACAAGCTGGACGGCATGGTCCTGCAGTCTCCCCTCTCCCCCTTCGGCTTCGGCGGTACCTACGGCGAGGACGGCAAAAAGCTCGAACCCCTGGGCCTCGGCAGCGGCGCCGGCTGCGCCAATGTCCAGCTCATCGCCGCGCTGCAGAGCGGTGACCGTGCCTTTATCGCCTCGGTCATCGATTCCATCTACGTCGCGCCCCCCTTCCAGATAGCCCCCGAGCTCAAGGAAAAGTATATCGACAGCGTCATGACTACCCGCGTCGGCGACGGGATGTACCCCGGCAACTCCTCCATGTGTGCGACATGGCCTTTCGTCCTCGCGGGCGACAGCGGCATATGCAACACCATGGCCCCCAACTGGTGCGACCTCAGCGGCCTGGCGGAGATACCCAACAAGCCGCCTATCCTCTGGATACGCGGCGCGCAGGACCTCATGGTCTCCGACACTAGCGTCTGCGACCTGGTCTACCTCGGCAAGGCCGGCGTCGTTCCCGGCTACCCGGGCGACGAGGTCTGCCCTCCCCAGCCCATGCTCAGCCAGACCCGCTTTGTGCTCGAAAAGTACAAGGCAAACGGCGGTGCTTACCACGAAGCCGTCATTCCCGGCGGCCACGGCTGTATGCTCGACCATGAGGATGAGTTCATAGCCGAGCTGCTGGGCTTTTTCGGCGTTTAAAATTTAAAAAGGGCGCGTTAGGGCCAAACCCGGACGCGCCCTGATTTAAGACAAGAAACTGAATATGTATTCATATTTTTAACAGAAAGGAAGGAAAAGAAAAATGTTCAAACTGTCAGACGAGCATGTCCAACTCCAGCAGACCTTCCGCGACTTTGCGGAAAACGAGGTCAAGCCCCTTGCCAAGGAGCTTGATGATACGGAGCGCTTCCCGCTTGAGACCATCGCAAAGATGGCCGAGATGGGCATGATGGGCCTGCCCGTACCCGAGGAACTGGGCGGCAGCGGCATCGACCAGTTGGGCTACATACTTGCGGTCGAGGAGCTCTCCAAGGTATGCGCCACGACGGGCATCATACTCTCTGCGCACACCTCCCTGTGTTGCTGGCCGATCATGACCTTCGGTACGCCAGAGCAGAAGGAAAAGTACCTCAAGCCCCTGGCCAGCGGCAAGAAGCTGGGCGCCTTCGCACTGACTGAGCCGAGCGCGGGTACGGACGCCTCCATGCAGAAGTCCGTCGCCGTCCTGGAGGGCGACCACTACGTCCTGAACGGCAACAAGGTGTTCATCACGAACGCGGGCGCCGCGGACGTGTTCATCGTCTTTGCCATAACCAACAAGGAGCTCGGCACCAAGGGCATCACCGCCTTCATCCTCGAGCGCGACACGCCGGGCTTCACTATGGGCAAGCCCGAGAACAAGATGGGTCTGCGTGCTTCCTCCACCTGCGAGCTGGTGTTTGACAACGTCATAATCCCGGCGGAGAACCGCCTGGGCGACGAGGGCAAGGGCTTCAAGATCGCCATGGCCACGCTGGACGGCGGACGCATAGGCGTCGGCGCTCAGGCCGTGGGCATCGCCCAGGGCGCTATAGACGAGACCATCAAGTTCACTAAGGAGCGCATCCAGTTCGGGCGCAGGATCTCTCAGTTCCAGAACACCCAGTTCACCCTGGCCGATATGCAGACCCGCACGGACGCCGCCAGGCTGCTCGTGTGGCGCGCCGCCGAGGCCGAGCAGCAGGGCCTGCCCTACAGCCACCTGGCCGCTATGGCAAAGCTCTTCGCCTCCGAGACCGCGTCCTATGTCACGAACCGCGCCGTCCAGCTCTGCGGCGGCTACGGCTACACCAAGGATTACCCCGTGGAACGCATGATGCGTGACGCCAAGGTCACCGAGATCTACGAGGGCACCAACGAAGTCCAGCGCATGGTCATCTCCGGCTGGATGGGTGTAAAATAAGCGGTATATATCCAAGCACGAAAAAACCGGGAGGGCAGCCCCTCCCGGTTTTCTCGTGCTTATTGTTTAGAGCTCTATGAAGCGCATGAGCATCGCGGCGGCCTGGGCGCGGGTGGTGTCGGCCTTCGGAGTCAGGGCGCTGTTCTCGTCGCCCTCGATGACGCCGGTGGCTACAGCCCAGCACATGGCCTGTCCGGCCCAGCTGCTGATATCCGCGGTGTCAACATAGCCGCTCAGGTCCGCGGTGTAGGTGGGAGAGCCGGCATAGCGCCAGAGCATCGTGATAAGCTGCTCGCGCGTGACTTCGCCGGTCGGGTTCTCGCCGTCGGAGACGCCCGTTGCCGTCGCCCACTCCTGGGCCTTGGCGTACCAGTTAGCGCCGCCCTCCGTGTCTACGCCGTCAAAGCGCGCCAGCATAGTCCAGATCATCGCACGGGTCAGCGTGCCGTTCGGCTGGAAGCTGTAGCGGTCCATGCCGTTCATGATGCCGTTCTCGTAGACGTACTTGACTGCCTCGTAATACCAGGCGTTGACGGAGACGTCGGTGAACGGGAAGTCGGGGACGTCGGGCTCATCGGGCTCGCCCGGCTCAATGTCGGGCAGAGCGGACCAGACGGCGGTAAAGGTCATGTCCTTCTCAACAGTGATGACTTCGCCGGCCTGATGCGTGTGGCCGTCGGAGCACTTCCAGCCCATGAAGATGTAGCCCGGCTTGGTGGGAGCGGGCAGTATGAACTGCTCGTTCGGCTTGTAGTTTTTGACGCCGTTGCTCATGCCGTTGCCGTAGACCAGAACAACAGTGTAGGGCGCGTAGGTATTGAGGTCGCTCTCATTCATTTCGGGAACAACGTAGTAGACATCCTTACCGGTGACGTTCTCGCCCACCAACTGAGTCTCGCTCGGAGCGCCGCCGCCCCAGTAGTTGCGGTCAACATCAAGCGTGGTGCCGTCCTCAGCCTCATCGGTGGTGACGTATGTATCGCCCAGCACCTTGTTCTTTTCAAACGTGACATTGCCGAGGTCGGCGCCGTAGAACCAGATCTTGCCTGCGTCGGTGAAGACATTGCCGGTCACGGTCGTGACGGCGTCCGCGCCTCCGGCAAAGGAGAGCTCGTCGGAGCCGGTGACGGTGTTGCCGGTGAACACATTGCTCTGCGCATAGCTGCAGATGGCGATGCCGCAGTCGGTGATGGTTGAGCCGGTGACCTTGATATTGGAGGTCGCGGCAGTTCCCGGCTGACTGTAAACGGCTATGCCGAAGTCCTTAAAGGTGCAGCCCGTAATTGTGATATTGGGCTTGTGGATATACAGAGCCGTACCTGTGCCGCTGCCGGTGAAGGTGCAGCCGTTCAAGGTCAGGCCGTCGCAATTTCCGGAGCTGAAAATGGTAGTGCCGTCGGCGGAGACAAAATTCAGTCCCTCAAGAGTGACATTCTCGCCGTTCACATTGCCGGTATTGGTCTCGCTCACCGTGAACGTAGCCGTCACATCCTCAGGCGCCCGTATGGTTACGTTGGCCCGGGTGATGGTGAACATGTCGTAGTTGCCGGACTTGATTATCTTCACAACCACTTCGCTACCCGCGGCGGTTTTGTTGGCGGCGTCGACAGCCGCTTCAAGGCTTACATATTGTTCATTACCAATTTTGGCTACCCAGTCGGCCAGCATTCCGTCTGGCTCCACTTCCTGACCGCCCACTGTGATAGTCTCTCCGGTCCCGTTCTTCAGGATAATGCCGTCCGGCACGCTCTCGAGCGACTCTCCTTCCCCCAGCTCCTGAATGGTGACAGTACCGCCGGGCTTGGCGTTTCTCACAGCCAGAGTCGCGGTGGGATAATAGGTGGTCTGGCCTTCGCTCTCCACCGTACCTTTGCTCGCGACCGTAAGGTTGTTTTCGCCTACTTCAACGGTAGCATCATTCTCCGCAACAATGACGAGGCCGTCATCGGCCGGGGTGATGGTCGTGTTTTTCATGACACCGCTGTCTACGGTCAAGGTGCCGCCGGCCGTTATGTTGGCAGGCAGGCCTCCGCTGCCCGCTGGTGCGTTGCTGTTGCCGGTTATAACGGCGTCCCCCGCTGGCTCGTTGCCCACGCCCAAGGTCGTGTCAGTCAAAGTGATATTTGCACCTTTGCTGTTTTGGTTATGAAACCATATGGCGTTGCCTCCGATGGGGTCGCCGCTGGTACGATTATTGTTGCCGCCCTGGATGGTGGAGCTTTCCACAGTAAGAGTGACCGGGCCGTAGATCTCCATGCCGCGTCCGGCGGAGTTGGTTGTTGTCCCCTCAGCAGGTGAGCCGCCTGTCACAGTGCAGCCAGTGATAATAACATTCTTCGCAGGAGAAGTACAATACACACCGACGCCCGGGGTGGAGTTGGTAGAGGCGCCGCCTGTCACTGTCACGCCGGTAAGGGTAACATTGCCGGAGACATTTACGCCTTTGCCGCCGCTGTTGCCCTGGCCGCCGGTGAGCGTGCTGTTTGTAATCTCCGCTGCTTCGCCGCTTGTCCTCAGCTCCAGCGCATTGCCCGCTGCATTCGAGGTTGAACTTCCTCCCGTGAGAGTGGAGTCTGTTACCACTACCTTGGCCTCTCCGCTGACGTATACGGCTGTACCGGCTTCCCTATTGCCGTAATCGAGGCCTGTTACTGTAGAATTTTCAATGGTAAGCGTACCGCTCCCCGAAAAATTAACGGTGTTAAAGTCTCCAATTTTGCCGTTGCTCCCAATCTTTCCGCCGGAAATAACAGCTCCATCTTTTATTGTAAGACTTGCGCTTCCAGTAACAGCAACAATGCCTTTCGGCATAAAATAACTTATTTTCCCATATTCCCCGCCAGTGATAGTACCAGGTCCGACTATGGTTACGGAGCCTGAGCTTATATCCAGCAAAAGTACGCCCAGGGAATTCAAATTTGACGTATCCCTGCTCAAGGTGTATCCATTGAGCCGGATGATCAGATCGCCTCTGATCACAGCTGAAGACGTAAGGGTCACATTTCCCGTCATATTAATGACGCCATTTTCCTCAAGCTCTAAGAACTCTTTTCCCGACATTTCGCTGCTGTCTGCCAGGGCAAAGGTCGGAATCATCGCCGCAATGATAAACATCACCAAAAGAACGGGCAAAAACCTCTTTTTCATTGATTCCCTCCTCACTACTTAGCATTAACACACTTCTTAATGGTTTATTCGGAACGGGCATTGCCCGTTCCGAGGCGAAGGGGTACCCCTTCGCCTCGGATATGTTAAGTTATTATAGCACTTACTTCCACCCCACGCAACCAAATTAGTCGTTTATTATTCATAAAACGACAAGACCCGGCCTCTTTCGAGGTCGGGTCTTTGGAGGCGCCATCCGGATTTGAACCGGAGAATCGGGGATTTGCAGTCCCCTGCCTTACCACTTGGCTATGGCGCCACGATATTCATTATAGGTTCCGGCGAAACCATTACAGTCTCGCCGGAACTGGAGCGGGCAACGAGGCTCGAACTCGCTACCTCCACCTTGGCAAGGTGGCGCTCTACCGGATGAGCTATGCCCGCAAATGGTGCCTCAGGCCAGAGTCGAACTGGCGACACACGGATTTTCAGTCCGTTGCTCTACCAACTGAGCTACCGAGGCATATTCCTTTTCCGCCGCTAAAAAGGATTACTGGTGGGAACAACTGGACTCGAACCAGTGACCCCTTGCTTGTAAGGCAAGTGCTCTAACCGGCTGAGCTATGCTCCCGGATAAGCGGCTTTGTCATTATACTAAACACCCCCTCTATTGTCAATATCTTTTTCGAAATTTTTTTACTTTGCCAATTCGCGCAATTCCGACGGACTAAAGCGATAAATTTTGTCGCAAAATTGACAGCTCACTTCCGTCTCCTCACCCGTCGCCGCCATGTCCAGCAGCTCTTCACGGCCGCAGCTCTCCAGTGCCTGCTCCACGCGCTCACGGCTGCAATTGCAGCGGTACTCCACCGGTACGCGCATCACAGTCTCGTAGTCCAGGCCCTTGAGCACTTGGCGCATGGCCTCGTCCACTCCGTCCTCCGCCAGCACCGTCGTCAGCTGGTCCATCACAAAGATATTCTCCTCCAGCTTCGTGATGAGCTCCTCCGGCGCGCCCGGCATCAGCTGCACAATGAAACCGCCCGCGGCCTTTATGGTCCTGTCCGTATCCACAAGCACGCCCAGTCCTACCGCAGAGGGTATCTGCTCACTCTCCACCATGTACTGCGCCAGGTCCTCCGCTATCTCGCCCGTCACAAGCTCTGTGGAGCCCACATACGGCTCCTTGAGCCCGATGTCTCGGCTCACGGTCAGCATACCGTTCGTACCCACCAGGCCGCCGACATTGAGCTTCCCGTCGCCCCTTAGAGGCAGGTCCGCCTTCGGCTCCGTGACGTACCCGCGCACGTTGCCTCCGTTATCCGACACGGCTATGACGCTGCCCACCGGTCCGCCGCCATTCACGCGAATGGTGAGTGAGGCGTCATCCTCCTTCATCAGCTCTCCCAGCATGGATGCACCGCACAGCGTCCTGCCCAGCGCTGCCGAGGCCGTAGGGCTCAGGCCATGTATCTCCCTCGCGCGCTCGACCACGCCCCGCGCCGTCACAGCCGATATCTTCACAAAACCGTCCTTCGTAACGGCTCTTACTATCTCGTCCATCTCAGTTACCTCTTATCGCTGTAAAGAATACTCTGTCCGCCCCGCCCATGGGGCCGTCCGTCCGGACACGCACGTCCGTGAAGCCGGCGTTCTCCAGCAGCTCTTTTACCCGCTCCGGCTCGTGCGGATATTCGACGTGCTCCTCGGCATATCTGTTCCAGCACTTCCCCGCCCTTGCGAAGATGTCCATGCCGTAGTACAGCGCGCCCTCCTCAAACCTTCCACGCCAAACGCAGAACAGCCCCTCGCACTCGTCCACCGACACGCTGCCGTCCATCCCGCGCAGGAACTCCGGCGTCCGCAGGTCGAACACCAAAAGACCGCCCGTCCTAATGAACAGCCTCAGACGGTGAAACACCTCCGGCAGGTCCCCAAACGGAACGTAGCTCAGGCTGTCAAGCGACGAATACGCCGCATCCACCGTGCCGTAGAGGTCCAGCTCCTGTGCGCTCTGGTTTATAAAGAGCGGCATTTTTGCCGGCGCGGACGAATACGCCTTGTCTCTCGCGCGCATCAGCATATCCGCCGAGGCGTCCGCCGCTATCAGCTCATAGCCGCGCGCGGCCATCTCGCAGGTCAGGCTGCCGGTGCCGCAGCAAAGGTCGAGCACGAGCCCGACCTCTACTGAGTACTCGCGGAACAGACGTTCATAATAATCCGCGAAGTCATTATACGGCACGTCGCCCGTCAGCTCGTCGTAATACTCTGCGAGGGCGGCGTAGGCGCTCATTCGCTCTCCTCTGCCTTCAGGCGCTCGAAAGCGATGGCGTAGCCGTCCTGCCCGTATTGCAGGCTGCGGTTGACCCTCGAGATCGTAGCGCTGGATGCGCCCGTGCGCTCCAGGATGTCGTTATATATCATCCCCTGGCTCAGGTACACGGCCACCTGATATCGCTGCTCCATGGCCTGAAGCTCCGTCACCGTGCACAGGTCATCGAAGAACCTTTTGCACTCGTCCACCGTCTTAAGCGTCAGTATGGCCTTATACATTTCGTCGCTTCTGGGCTTTTTGTTTTGTTTGTTCATAGTGCACCTCACACTCTCAGAACTCTTTCATATTTTATAACCCTAATGCGTAAAAGTAAAGAGGCTTTCAGCTTTTTTGATGAAAAATTCATAATTGCAAATCGCTATTGTCAGGAGCTGCGATTTAGGATAGAATGAGCTGTGTGAGGTACCCGTCTCTGAAAGGAGGTTTTCGCCTGTGCCGGAACTGATTTTAAGCAACATGAGCATCGTTTGGGCAGCGGTCATGCTGGTCTTTCTCATCATAGAGGGTGCTACGGCAGGCCTGACCTGTATATGGTTTGCGATAGGCGCTCTCGCGGGATTGATCGCAGCGCTTTTCGGCGCTCCGCTGTGGCTGCAGATCGTCTGGTTTTTCGTAATTTCCGTCGTCACGCTTTACTTTACCCGCCCGCTCGTGAAGAAATACGTCAACTCCAAAAGCCAGCCCACAAACGCCGATATGGTCATCGGCAAGGAGGCGCTCGTCACAGAGGCCATCGATAATGTTGAGGGCGCCGGCGCCGTTGCCGTTGGCGGTAAGGTCTGGACCGCGCGTTCTGATAACGGCTCTCCCGTCGAGGTCGGCAAGATCGTCACCGTCCTGCGCATCGAAGGAGTCAAGCTCATAGTCTCGCCTGAGGAAAAGGCATAACCGCATAACGATATTTGGGGTTTAAAGAGGAGGAATCGCTATGGAATACCTGCCGTATATCGTCATTGGTCTGGTCGCGCTCATAATCATCGTCATACTTGTCCGCTGCATCAGGGTCGTGCAGCAGGCCAAGGCCTACGTCATCGAAAGGCTCGGCGCTTACAAGACCACCTGGAACGTTGGCCTGCACTTCAAGCTCCCCTTCATCGAAAGGGTTGCTAAAGTCGTGTCCCTCAAGGAGCAGGTCGCGGACTTCCCGCCGCAGCCCGTCATCACCGAGGACAACGTCACGATGCAGATAGACACGGTCGTTTACTTCCAGATAACCGACCCGAAGCTCTATACCTACGGCATCGAGCGTCCCATCGTCGCCATCGAAAACCTTTCCGCCACCACCCTGCGTAACATCATCGGCGACCTGGAGCTTGACCAGTGCCTCACCAGCCGCGACGTCATCAACACCAAGATGCGCGCCATCCTGGACGAGGCGACCGACCCCTGGGGCATCAAGGTCAACCGCGTGGAGCTGAAGAACATCCTGCCGCCGCGTGAGATCCAGAACGCGATGGAAAAACAGATGAAGGCCGAGCGCGAGCGCCGTGAGGCCATCCTCCGCGCTGAGGGCGAGAAGAAGTCCGCCATCCTCACCGCCGAGGGCGAGAAGGAGGCGGCCATCCTCCGCGCCGACGCGAAGAAGCAGGCCCAGATACTCGAGGCCCAGGGCGAGGCCGAGGCTATCCTGACCGTCCAGCGCGCCACCGCCGAAGGCATCAAGCTCATAAACGAGTCCGCTCCGACGGACCCGGTCATCAAGATCAAGGCGCTCGAGGCCTTCACCGCCGCGGCAAACGGCAGAGCCACAAAGATCATCATTCCCTCCGAGATCCAGAGTCTTGCCGGCCTCGCGGAGGGCATAGTCGAGGCCGTAAAGGAACCCGCCCCTCAGGACTGAGCCGGGGCAAAACGTCAATGAATAACTAACAGCGCCGGTGCGGTTTACGTGCCGGCGCAGTGCCGAGGTGTTACATATTATGCTGTATTCAGAAAAGGTCCGCGTTTTCCTTACAAGTCACGGCATGGAGCCTGAGCGCATCGACCTGAGCGAGACTACCGCCGCATTTCTGGGTGAGATGGAGCTGGGTCTGCGCGGGCGTGAGAGCTCGATCAAAATGATCCCTACCTACCTCACGGCGGACGGAGTCCTGCCGCTAGGTAAGCCCGCCGCCGTCATCGACGCGGGCGGCACGAACTTCCGCACGGCGCTAGTGAGCTTCACGGACGAGGGCGCGAACATAGACTCGCTCAATGTCTGCTCCATGCCCGGCACGGACGTGGCCGTGGCCTGGGAGGACTTCATTGCCTTTGTCGCGGACAGGCTCGCGCCGCTGCTTGACCGGACGGACAAGGTCGGATTCTGCTTCTCCTACCCCACAGAGGAGACGCCGGAGCGCGACGGCCGCGTGTTGAGTCTGACAAAGCAGGTGCAGCTTAGCGGCTTTGAGGGCCGTCTCATCTGTGCAGACCTCGCCGCGGAACTTGAAAAGCGCGGGATAAGCGGCAAGAGTTTCGTCCTCCTGAACGACACTCCCGCCGTTCTGCTCTCCGGCGCGGCCTATGCCTCTGAAAAGGGCTGCGACGGGCTCGTGGGACTCATCTCCGGCACGGGTACAAACACCTGCTGTGTCCTGCCCGACGCAGCAATCAAAAAGCCGCACGGTGCCTTTTCCGGCAACATGCTCATAAATCTCGAGTCTGGCGCCTTCCTCGGCCTGCCACGCGGCGACTATGACGTGGAGCTCGACAACGCCACACGCGATCCCGGCGTCTACAGACACGAGAAGATGACCTCCGGCGCATATCTGGGCGAGCTTTGCCTGCTGACGCTGCGCGGCGCGGCAAAAGATGGGCTGTTCACAGAGACAGCGGCGGCAAAGATCGCGGCTCTCACCGCGCTCTCCTCCGCCGAGGCGGACGCCATGGCCTGCGGCGGCGGAAACATGTTCGAGGGCGAGGACGCCGAGACAGCGTCGCAACTCTGCAACGCCGTGTTTGTGCGCTCTGCGCGCTGCGTCTGCTCGAACCTCGCGGCTATCCTGGTGCTGACCGACCGCGGCTCCGACCCGGAGCACCCGGCATGTATCTGCGCCGACGGCTCCGTCATACGCCGCAGCCGCGCCTTCCGCGAGGCGCTAGACGGCTTCATGGACAGCTTCATAAGAGACGGTCTGGGCCGCTATGCCGTTATCTGGTCCACAGAAAACGCGACCATGCTCGGCTCCGCCGCCGCCGCGCTGCTCAACTGACCTGCGCTCAACAAATCTACATAAACGGAGGATAAGTAATGGCACTGGAACTCGGAATAAAGGGGAAAGCCTCCTGCGTAGTCACGGACAATATAACTGCCAAGTCCGTAGGCAGCGGCGGGCTGGACGTGCTTGCCACCCCCATAATGATCGCTCTCATGGAGGAGGCCGCGCTCAAATCCGTGCGCCCTTACCTCGAGCCCGGCACGGACACCGTCGGTACCCGCCTCGACGTCTCCCACGATGCGGCAACGCCCATCGGTATGCAGGCCTGGGCCGAGAGTGAGCTTGTGGAGATAGACCGCCGCAGGCTGGTTTTCAACGTAAAGGCCTATGATGAGACCGGCCCCATCGGCCAGGGCAGGCACGAGCGTTTCATCGTGGACATGGAAAAGTTCACGGCCAAGTGCAATGCCAAACTGGCAAAATAAATTTTACCGACTCAAAAGGGCCGCCTTCCGGGCGGCCCTTTGCGGATATTCGGAGGTGCGCTATGGAGGACATCTTAAAGGGCCTGAACCCGGAACAGCTCGAGGCCGTGACGGCCACGGAGGGCTATGTGCGGGTGATAGCGGGCGCGGGCTCGGGCAAGACTCGGGCGCTCGCGCGGCGCTTTGCCTATCTTGTCTGCGAGCTGGGCGTTACGCCTGGCAGCATCCTCTGCGTCACCTTCACGAACAAGTCCGCGGGCGAGATGCGCCAGCGCATACGCGCCCTCACCGGCGACAGTGACACCGGCCACATCTGCACCTTCCACAGCTTCTGCGTCACCGTCCTGCAGGAGGACAGCCACGCTGTTTCCTACCCCAAGAGCTTCCTCGTGCTCGACAACTCCGACATTGATGCCATGCTCGCGCGTATCTACGAGGAGCGCGGCCTCACGCTGCGGGATATGACCTACTCCGACGCGCGTGACATGATAGAGATACGCAAGGGCATCGATGACCCGGAGTACTACCTCGACATGATAGACATGGACCTCGATACCCTGCGAAAAAAGTACATGGACGCCGTCTCGACGCGCGACATCATCTTCTATGGCTATCTCTACGAGGAGAAGAAGTGCTTTGGCCTCGACTACAACGACCTCATCTTCTTCACGCTCTACATCTTCGAGCAAAACCACGAGATACGCCGCAAGTGGCAGGAGCGGCTGCAATACATCATGGTGGACGAGTTCCAAGACATAGACAAACCGCAGTACCGGCTCATGCGCGCGCTCTGCGGCTACCACAAAAACCTCTTCATCGTCGGCGACCCCGACCAGACCATCTACACCTGGCGCGGGGCGAGCGTGAAATTCCTGCTGGACTTCGATAAGGAATTTCCCGGGACAAGGACCATCATGATGATGCGCAACTACCGCTCCACGCCGGAGATACTGGCCACGGCCAACTGCCTGATCGACAAGAACCGCAACCGCATGAGGAAGGAGCTCGCCCCCACCCTGCCCTCCGGCGCGCCCGTGACCTGGCTGCACTGCGAGAGCCCGGAGGCCGAAGCCGCCGCCATCGCCGGGCGTATCGCGGAACTGCATGAAAGCGGCATACCCTACAGGGACATCGCGATCCTCTACCGCGCGCACTACGTCACGCGGAGCATCGAGGAGGTCTTTCTGCGCCTCAAGCTGCCCTATGTCATCTACAGCGGCGTGCAGTTCTTCGCCCGGGCCGAGGTGAAGGACGCGCTCAGCTACCTGCGCCTTCTCGCCTACCGGGACGACCTGTCCTTCCTGCGTGTGGCGAACGTACCGAGGCGCAACCTGGGCCGGCGCAGGATGGAATTTCTGCGCGAATATGCCGTTAAAAACTCCTGTACACTCTACGACGCGCTCTGCCGCTGCCTGGACGACGAGCTCTTTAAGGGTACGAAGGCCCGGCGGCTCATCTCGCTCGTCGAGGAGCTCTCCGCAGGCTGCGAGGACCGGAGCATAGCGGAGCTGCTCTCGGAGGTCCTGAACCGCAGCGGCTACGAGGAATACCTGCGCACCGAGGGCAGCCAGGAGCGGCTGGACAACCTCGCGGAGCTCAAGCAGTCCGTGCGCGACTACGAGGAGACCGGCGGCGAGGAGTGTACGCTCACGCACTACCTCGCGCACGTCGCGCTCTTCACGAACAGCGACGCGGACACGGGAAAGGACGCCGTGAAGCTCATGACTGTCCACGCGGCCAAGGGCCTCGAGTTCCCGCACGTCTTTCTCTGCTGCCTGAACGAGGGCATCCTGCCCTCGCAGAAGACCGACTCTCCCGAGGGCATGGAGGAGGAGCGGCGGCTGGCCTTCGTCGCGCTCACGCGGGCGCAGAAGTCTCTCACTCTCTCCGACTGCGAGGGCCGCGCGCACAACGGCGCGCCGCGCTACCCCTCGCGCTTCCTGCTGGAAATTGAAAAGGACCTGCTCGTCTGTGACGGCAGGCCCCGCGACAGCCTCGTCGCCGAGGCAAGGGACTATATAGCTTCAAACGAACGCCGGCTCTCGGGCGCGGCGCAGGAGCCGGAAGCCCTGTTTTCGCCCGGCGCACGCGTACACCACGCCGCCTTCGGCGCGGGTACGGTGCTTGAGGTGGATACGAAGCGCAGCGTCTACGTCATACAGTTCGACAAGATGCCGACGCCCCGGACGCTGACCCTTCGCGTAAGGCTCGAGCCGCTCACATGACGCGGATGATGAGGCGGTTTTCGTAGACTTCGCCCGGCGCGAGGCGGCGGATGCCCGGCTGGGTCTCAAGGTCCTCTACCACGTCCTGCCGCGCCGGCAGGCTCATCCAGGGCTCGACGCAGACGAAGGGAGCCTCCGTCTTCGGCGTGTGCCAGAAGGCAACGTAGTCCATGTCCGGGTACGAGACCTCAACCGCGTGCGTATCCTTATCAGTTTTGAGCGTCACGGTTCTGGCCGCGCCCTTCAGTATGACGGCGTCGTGGTCGAAGAGGCCGTGACGCAGTTTTATGGCGTTATTTTCGAGCGCATAGGGTACCTCCTCGCCGGAAATGAAATACTTGGGCGAGAGCAGTACCTGCTTCGGCTCGCAGGACTCTGAGAACTCGAGCCTGTAGTCCTCGAAGGCGAGGCCCGGCGCGAGGGGTACGTTGAAACCGGGATGCCCGCCGAGGCCGAAGGCCATGGGACCCTCTCCCCTGTTCTCGACCCTGTAGGTCACGTGCAGTGCGTCGCCGTCGAGCTCATATACAAGGCTCAGCTTGAATTCAAAGGGGTAGACCGCCCGCGTCGCCTCGCTCGCTGTGAGCGTGAGCACAAGGCGCGCATCTGAGACCTTCTCCGCCTCAAAGACGCTTGTGCGAGCAAAGCCGTGGCGGGTCATGGCGTACTCCGCGCCGCGCCAGGTGTATTTATCATCAGTGAGGCGGCCGACGTAGGGGAAAAGGTTGGTCGCACGTCCGCGCCAAAAGCGTTCGTCGCCTTGCCAGAGGTATTCCGTGCCGTCCGCGCCGCGTATGGATTGCAGCTGCGCACCCTCGGCGGCCACGCGGACGCAGAGCTTTTCATTGTTGAGGCAATATTCCATCATAATCCCTCCCGGAACATTGTATCAGTTTTCCATACCTTCCGCAACATCCGTCTCCGTTTTGCGACATATTAAGTGAGGAGGTGGCTGCAATGAGCGAGAACAGTGAAAAGATATATGAGGCGGTCACGAATATATCCGACGAGCTGGTGGAAAACGCCAGCGCAAAGCGCAGAAGGCCCCGGCGGGCTTGGTATATGAGCGCCGTGGCGGCGCTGCTGGTCGTGGTCATCGCCGTCGCGCTGTTCCGGCCCGGAGACGGGGCCTCCGCGCTGGCCATAGCCGAGGCGAAGTATGACGACTACGTGCGCCTGCCGGACGACATCACGACGCCGGGCGGCTGCTTCGAGGCCCTGGCGGCGCAGTTTCTCTCCGGCGCGGGCGAAGAAAACGCTGTGCTCTCGCCGGTGAACATCTACATGGCCCTCGCCATGCTCGCAGAGCTGACGGACGGCGAGAGCCGCGCACAGCTCCTTGACCTCATCGGCGCGCAGAACATCGAGGCCGTCCGTGAACAGGCACAGGCCATATGGCGCGCGTGCAGCATGGACGTGGAGGAGATACAGTGCGTCCTCGCCAGCTCCGTCTGGCTGCGGGACGACCTGGGCTATGTGCAGGAGACCATGGACACGCTCGCGGACACCTATTACGCCTCGTCCTACCGGGGCGAGATGGGCAGCGGGGAGATAAACCGGGCCATCCAGAGCTGGCTGAACGAGCAGACGCGCGGGCTGCTCAAGGAGCAGGCCGCTGCGATAGAGACGGACCCGCTGACCGTCCTGCTGCTGGCGACGACCATATATTACAGCGCCCAGTGGACGGACGAGTTCAACGAGGAACTAAATTACACGGACGTCTTTCATGCCCCCTCGGGCGACGTGGACGCCGAGTACATGTATACCGGGCGGTTCATGGACTATTACAGCGGCGAGGGCTGGGGCGCGGTGCGGCTCAGCCTCCGGGGCGGGAACGGCATGTGGTTCATCCTGCCCGACGAGGGCGTATCAGTGGACGCGCTGCTGGAAAATGAGGAAGTCACGCGGCTCATGGTCTCCGGCGAGGCGGACAGGGGCGAGTATGCCAGGGTCTATTTCTCCGTGCCGAAGTTCGACATAGCGTCCCAGCTCGACCTCACCGAGGGGCTGATGGAGCTGGGCGTCACGGACGTCTTCGACAGCGACGTCTCGGACTTCACGCCGATGACGACGGACACGGACATGCCCATCTACGTCTCCGAGGCCACGCACGCGGCGCGGGTGAAGATTGACGAGGAGGGCGTGGAGGCCGCGGCCTTCACGGTGCTGGAACCCGGCGCTCCGATGCCGCCGAAGCGGGAGATATACTTCACCCTCGACCGGCCCTTCCTCTTTGCCATCAGCTCGCAGGACGGCCTGCCGCTCTTTGCGGGCGTCGTGAACAGGCCGGAATGAAAGGAGGCGCGGCATGGAAGACCGCGAGATCGTAGCCCTCTACCACGCCAGAAGCGAGAGCGCCATAGCGGAAACGGCGAAAAAATACGGCGTGTTCTGCCTGCGCGTGGCCCTGAACCTGCTAGGCATCCGCGAGGACGCCGACGAGTGCGTGAACGACACCTACCTCGCCGCCTGGACGCGGATGCCGCCGGAGCTGCCCGCGAGCCTGCGCGCCTTTCTGGGCCGCATCACGCGGAACCTCTCAATAAGCCGTTACCGGCAAAACCGGGCGCAGAAACGCTATGCGGGCCTGGACGCGCTGCTCTCGGAGCTGGACGACTGCGTACCCTCGCCCGTGACGGTGGAGCAGACCCTTGACTCCATGGAGCTGACCCGGCAGATCGAAACCTGGCTCGGCACGCTCTCTGAGCGCGAACGGCGGCTTTTCATCCGGCGCTACTGGTACGGCGACGCGCTGGGCGAGCTCGCGGCGCAGGAGGGCGCAAAGCCCGCGCAGCTGGCCCAGCTCATGCTGAGGCTCCGCCGCTCCCTGCGGGAACACCTTGAAGCGGAGGGAGCTGCGATTTGAACCTCACGCCGTGAATGCCCCTTGAAACCCGGGCTCTGCTGAGTTATCATACAGCCGAAAGGGGTGTCGTTATGGCGCTTGATACACAGAAGAACTACCGGAACCTCGTCATGTATTCCGTTTTCGTCCGCAACCACACGAAGGAGGGTACCTTCCGCGCCCTCGTATCCGACCTTGACCGCATAAAGGCCCTGGGCGTGGACATCGTCTGGCTCATGCCCATTCACCCGCTTGGCGAGAAGGCCCGCAAGGGCTCGCTCGGCAGCCCCTACGCCATCCGCGACTATCGCGCCGTGAACCCCGAGTACGGCACACTCGAGGATTTCAGGTACCTCGTGGACGAGATACACGCGCGCGGGATGCGCTGCATCATCGACGTCGTGTATAACCACACCTCGCCCGACTCCGTCCTCGCCTCTGAGCACCCGGAGTGGTTTTACCACAAGCCCGACGGCAGCTTCGGCAACCGCGTTGGGGACTGGACGGACATAATAGACCTCGACTACTCAAACCCCGGCCTCTGGGACTACCAGATAGAGACGCTCAAAATGTGGGCGCAGATCGTGGACGGTTTCCGCTGCGACGTGGCCCCTCTGGTGCCTCTCGCCTTCTGGCTGCGGGCTCGGCGCGAGGTAGAGGAAGTGCGGCCCGGCTGTTTCTGGCTGGCAGAGTCCGTCGAGCCGGAGTTCATCATCTCCATGCGTGAGCGCGGGCTCGTCGGACACTCGGACTCCGAGATGTACCAAGCCTTCGACGTCTGCTACGACTACGACATCTTCGGCGCGTTCCGGGCCTGCCTCAAGGGTGAGCTGCCCCTCGCAGACTACATTGCGCGCGTTGCGGCGCAGGAGTACATCTATCCCGACAACTACGTGAAGCTGCGCTACCTCGAAAACCACGACAACACCCGCGCGGCTTTCCTGCTGCCCGACGAGTCCATGCTGCTCAACTGGACGGCCTTCATGTTCTTCCAGAAGGGCCTTACTCTGATATACGGCGGCCAGGAGTGCGGCGCGGCGCACCTGCCCAGCCTCTTCGACCGCGACAGCGTTGCCTGGGACACGGGCCGCGACTATTCCGGGCTCTTCGCGCGGCTTTCGCAGCTCAAGAAGGACCCGCTCTTCTCCCTAGGCGCGTACTCACTCTCCGCCCTGCCAGGCGGAGTCATCCGCGGCTCCTACGCCCTCGGCGAGCGACGCGCCCTTGGTGTTTTCTGCACCCGCGCCCAGCCCGCGCTCATCCCCGTGGACTGGCCCAATGGGACTTATGTAAACCAATTCGACGGCAGTTCCATCGAGATACACGCTGGGATGCTGAGCACCGCCGGCGGGCCGGTCATCATACTCAACTGAGCCGGGCATGAAAAAACCGGGAGGGCTTCCCCTCCCGGTTTTTGTTTTGTTGTTCAGGCTTCTGCAAATCTCATGAGCATCGCGGCGGCCTGGGCGCGGGTGGTGCTGGCCTTCGGGGTCAGGGCGCTGTTCTCGTCGCCCTCGATGACGCCGGTGGCTACCGCCCAGCACATGGCCTGTCCGGCCCAGCTGCTGATGTCCGCGGTGTCAACATAGCCGCTCAGGTCCGCGGTGTAGGTGGGAGAGCCGGCATAGCGCCAGAGCATCGTCACGAGCTGCTCGCGAGTCACTTCGCCCGTTGGGTTCTCGCCGTCGGAGACGCCAGTTGCCGTCGCCCACTCCTGGGCCTTGGCGTACCAGTTAGCGCCGCCCTCGGTGTCTACGCCGTCAAGGCGCGCCAGCATAGTCCAGATCATCGCGCGGGTCAGCGTGCCGTTCGGCTGGAAGCTGTAGCGGTCCATGCCGTTCATGATGCCGTTCTCGTAGACGTACTTCACAGCCTCGTAATACCAGGCGTTGACGGAGACGTCGGTGAACGGGAAGTCGCCGACCACCGGCTCGTCCGGCACGACCGGAGTACCCGGCTCGATGTCGGGCAGGGCGGACCAAAGGGCACGGATGACTGTGTCGCCCTTAATTACTATGGTATCCTCCGCCTGATAGGTCTTGCCGTCATAGTACCAGCCCATGAAGATGTAACCCGGCCTGCTCTGCGCGAACGGAAGGACATATATATCTCCGGCCTGGAAAATATTATTCTCCACATACGGCGGCATGCCGTTGTCGTAAATGATAGTCAAGCTGTAGAGGTTCGTTTCATCCATGTTGGGGCTGGTGTAGTACTCGTCTGCGCCTACAAATTTCTCCGCTGCATTGCCGAGCTGGCTTGCGCTGGGCGCACCGCCGCCCCAGTAGTTCATTGCGATATCAACGCTCTCAACCGCATCGACAACTTCCAGGCAGCTTTCCGCGGAGATATTGTTCTTCTCGAATTTTGCCGGGTCGGCATAGAACTTGATGCGGCTCGCCCCGGCAAAGGTGTTGTTGGTGACCTCTTGGTTCTTGTGCATTATGTTCAGCCTGCCGCTTGTGACGCTGTTGTTATAGAAGGTGACGTCCTCAGCATAGAGGATGCCGACATAGTCGCAGTTCGTGAAGGTGCAGCCGGTCACCTCAAGGGTCTCAAGGTCAGAAGCTATGCCGCTGGTGGGCTCTGCGCCGATGGCGTAGGAGCAGTTTGTGAATGAGCAGTTCCTGATGTATATTACCTCGTCCTCGGCGTCCGTGCCGCCCACGAAGATGCCGTAAACGGGTACTTGCTTGCCGCTGATGACTTCGACATTATTAAACATGTCGCCGGGGGCGGCGCAGATGGCCTTGTAGCCCTGGGCCTGAGATTGTGTTCTGATGCCGGAGAGGTCTATGGTGAGGTCATAGAAATGGTTGTTCCCCTTGGAGTGGAAAACGGTGTCGTGGTTCTGGAGGCTCTCGATGGCGTTTACTTTGAGAGTGTGGTCGTTGCCGTTGACAATGACGCGGCTGAGATTCCAAACCTGCTGCCAGCTGTCAACAGTGACGTCCCTGAGCAGCTCGACCGTATCGCCGGATTCTGCGGCGAGCATGGCCTTGTGGAAGTCGTTGTACGGTTCATCGTTCACCGTGGCAACGGCATTGTCCACCGTTATGCTCTCTACAACAAAGTTGCCGTTTACGTCCTCGACCGCCACGAAGCTATCATTGGCGTACTCAGACACGTCAATCGGGAACGTGCCTCCGCTCACGCCGACCGCCGTCGGGGGCGTAAGGCGAGAATCAACAGCCTTGCCAACAGACTTCCCATCCCAGTAATTATTATTCAGGTCAAAACTTGCGCTAGTATTCACGGTTTCGGCTTTGATGAGCTGGCCATCGCTATCACCGGAACTGAGCATGACATTGTTGTTTACTGTGATCGTGGCAGCATCAACGTTGCCAAAACGTATTGCGCGATCATTAGCATTTTGAATGATATTCTCTTCAATATCAATATTACCTTTGACCGGGTTGTTGGTGCTGCTTTGAACGGCTATTGCATTGTGCGTAGTATTGTCAATGGAGCAGCTTTTAACTGTAAGGCTATTTACGCCTTGAATATTTACACCCTGAAAATAGTTTTCGATACTGCAATCAACAACAGATACATTTTCAAAGTATTTATTGTCGCCCTGCATTTTAACGGCGGTAAAGCCGCTATCACTCATTTGGTTCACATTTCCGGTAAAGGTGCAGCTCTGGAACTTGATATTCTTTGTCGAAGATGGTTCCAAATAGTCTGCAATATAAACACGCCCGGAAATAGTCAGCCCATCGAAGGTTATGCTCTCAAGGCAGGTGGCCTGATAATAGCTGTTGTTAGTGCTATCAGTGGAAGTCCCGCGGACATAATCATAAGAGGGATTCCCTGTAGTGCCGTATTTGTGTCCAGAAGAGGCCGTGAATCCAGGCAGTACAACGCCAGCATCCGAAGTAAACGTTACGTTTGCAACCGTGCGTTTGTAGTTGTAGACTCCGGTATTTTCTATATTCGCGTACTCGACTTTATTATTTGATTCCCAGCCGCCCTTATAATACTCCGTTCCGCTGCCGCTGAACTTGGTGGCGCGGCCGAGGACGAGCACTTCATCGTATGTACCGCTGCTGAAATTGATAGTCTTGCAGTCAATGGAGCCGTACGCGCCGTCGAGCGTGTATTGGGCGTTTTCCGGCGTGACCGTCCACACATTCCCTGAAACATCGGGGCCTTGAGGAAGCGCTGCGCTATCATAGCCGGTAGTGTCTCTTGTGGTTGTGTCCAACGCCATGGCGCCGGTTGGCAGCAGGGTGAGAAGCATTGCCATGGCCAACAATATTGCCAGCGAAATCTTTTTCATGTCGAGTCTCCTCTCGCCTAATTTTGTCAATAATAGCACAGAATCCACCTATTGGCAAGGGAAGATATGTCGGCATTAGCTATTTTTTAGATTTCGCTGCCGTCCTTTAGCTTTCTGTAAAATGTTGCGGGGCAGAGGCCGGTGCGCTGTAACGCAGAGTCGAAATCTATCTCGTGCCTGCGCCATTGGCCGACTATTTGGTCAAAATTTTCCGGTATCGGAACCGCTGGACGGCCAAAGGGTACTCCTCGCGCCTTAGCCGCCGCTATGCCCTCTGCCTGTCTGCGGCGGATGTTCTCCCGCTCGTTCTGTGCCACGAAAGACAGTATTTGCAGCACCAGATCCGCTATAAACGTACCCATCAGGTCCTTGCCGTTGCGCGTATCAAGCAGCGGCATGTCCAGTACAACTATGTCCACGCCCTTCTCCTTTGTCAGGATGCGCCACTGGTCCTGTATCTCCCCGTAGTTTCGACCGAGACGGTCTATGCTCTTGATGTATAAGAGATCGTCGCGCCTGAGTCTGCGTACCATACTCTGATATTGGGGTCTTTCAAAATCCTTGCCCGATTGCTTGTCGATATACAGATTGCGTTCAGGTATCTGGCAGCCGCGCAGTGCAATGAGCTGTCTATCCTCGTTCTGGTCGGCACTTGATACTCTAATGTAGCCGTATACCTTGCCCATTCTCTGCACAGCCCCCTTTCTCTTTAATAAAATTGCCGGGTCACTTCAACGTGACCCGGCTGATTCAATTTTTCAAGGATTCGAAATACCGTTCGATTGTCTCTCTCCCGGCACGGCTCGTGCCTTGGAGCATCGCATCCGATCCACCGCCCCGGCCCTCAATGGCGGCATTTATCTCTTTCGTCATTGACCGCAGAGCTTTCGTCCGGCTGCCGATGATGTATTTGTAATCCCCGTCCCTGCCCGTGAATCCGGCGCAGGCTATCCCGGCCAGCTCGGCTCCCGCGTTTACCAGCTCACGCAGGGTTATCATGTCCATGTCTTCTTCAAATATGCAGATGCAGCCCTCTGTGCGCTCCAGCCGCGCCGCTTTGAGCTGCAGCAGTTCGCGCTTGAGCCGAGTCAGTTCGGCTTTGCGCTCCTCCTGCTCCGCCAGATGACGCTCTATTGCTGCGCCCGTCTCCAGCCTTTTGGCTGAGAGCGAAGCCGAGACCCGCGCATTATTCGCGTGTAGTTCCTGGTAATCGCGCAGCGCCGCCTCGCCGCATATGAGCGTAAGCCTAGTCCCGCCGCGGTGGCGCATACTGTCGATTATCTTCAGGACGCCGACTTCTCCTGTCCGTGAAACGTGCGGGGCGCAGCACGCACAGCGGTCAATGCCCTCTATCTCCACTATCCGCACCTCGCCGCTCAGCTCTTTCTTGCTGCGGTACTCCATGGCGTGGAGTTTCTCCGGCCCGGGCAGCAGCGTCCGGACGGGAAGGTTGCGCCAGATCTCCCGGTTCGCCTCCAGCTCGGCCCGGCTCAGATCCTCGCGGCTCAGTTCGGCGGAGAAGTCTATCGTCATTCCCTCCGCGCCCATGTGGAAGCCCACGTTGTCACAACCAAACAGCCTGTGCACCGTTCCGGAAAGGATGTGCTCGCCCGAATGTCCCTGCATCCTGCCAAACCTCAACGGCCAATCCAGCTTGCCCTCGACCTCTGCGCCGGGCTGCAGCGCGCCCGGTACGAGATGGATGATCTCCTTGCCGTCCTCGCGCAGGCCGAGCAGGCGCATACCCCCCAGCTCGCCCTCGTCAGCATCCTGACCGCCGCCGCCGGGGAAAAACGCGGTCCTGTCCAGCACGACAGCGTATCGCCCGTTTTCCTCCGTGCACGACAGTACCTTGGCGGTGAAATTGGCCAGATGTCCGTCAGAATAGTACAGTTTTTCTGTCAAAGTCCAACACCTCGCGTCACAAATGATAACACATTTGCGCCGACTCGGCAAGCAGCCCTTTGCTTGACGATAACGCCCAAATATTATATAATGAATAGAATTGAAATCAGGAGGGATCACACTGAGGATACTCTTTCTCATAAACTTTGCGGGCAAGGCGGGGACGGAAAAATACGTTGAGAACCTTGTGCGTATCTTCAGCTCAGCCGGGAACGAGTGCCATTTCGCCTACAACATTGCCGGAGAGCTCTCGGAGAAGATGGCGGAGCGCGGCATCCCCTGCCTGCAGCTTGACATGGGTGGCTCTCCCCTCGCGGCGGCGCGCAGGCTCGCTGAATACTGCCGCGGCAACAAGATAGAGGTCATCCACGCCCAGTACCCGCGGGAGAACATCATCGCCCTGCTCTCACTCCGGCGTTATTCTGCGCCGCACGTCGTATATACGAACCACCTCACCATCCGCAGCGGGCTCAAATGGCGGCTGCTCAACCGCATCTTCACACCGAAGGACCACAGGATCATCGCGGTCTGCCGTGAGGGGCGGGACATCATGGTGGAGAACGGCGTCTGCCCAGAGCGCATTGAGGTCATCTACAACGGCGTCGAGCCGGAGAAGCACCCGGTGCGCGACCTCTCCGTGAGGCCGGAGCTGGGCATAGGCGAAGGCGAGTTCATGCTCTCCATCCTGGCGAGGTACGCGCCCGAAAAGGGGCTTTTCTTCCTGCTGGACTCGCTGGCGGAGCTGAAAAAGCTGACGGACCGCCCATTCCGCTGCGTCATATGCGGCGACGGCGAGCAGTTCGGCGCCGTGAAACAGAAGGCGGCCGAGCTCGGGCTCGGTGATATAGTTGTGCAAACGGGCTACCGGAACGATGCGGACCGTATACTCCGCGCTTCCGACCTCTACCTCAACACCAGCTCCTGCAATGAGGCCATGAGCTTTGCCGTCCTGGAGGCGATGAACGCCGCGCTGCCCCTGGTAGTTACAGACGTCGGCGGCAACCGCGACCTTGTGGAGACGAACATTCAATGCGGTTTTGTCGTCCAATACGGCGACGTATCCGGCTTTGCCCGGGCCATCCTGCGGCTCATGGAGGATGAAGCGCTCTATAAGCAGTTTTCGGCGGACGCCCTGCGTAAAATCTCAGAGGAATTCGACCTCGAGAAGCTCGCCTGGGACGTCTACCGCACATATCAATAATTATTCTGGAGGCACATCATGATCGACGAAAAAGGCAGACTGTTCGGAAAGGTCAATATAGTTGACCTGCTCATAGTCATAATCATCCTTGCCGCGGGCGCGTTCCTCGGCATGAAGCTCCTTGGGCCGGACAGTACCGTTGCCAACACTCAGAAGGTCCTTGTCACCCTCTATTGCGAGGAGACGCCCAACTACGTCGCTGAGCAGCTTGAAGAGGGCGCAGAGGTCTGGGACAGCGAGAACAACGTCACCATAGGCTATCTCAATGACTGGCGCACCGGTGACAGCAAGAGCGCTGTCACCGACGTCACCGGCAAAGTGGTCGAGATCACCCGCGAGGACTACTGCTCCGTGACCCTCAACTGCGAGGGCGAGGGCGTCGTCGGCACGCACGGCGTCACCATAGGCGGTACGCTCTATGGCGCTGGCCAGTCGATGAGCGTTTACTTCAACGACTGCAAGCTTTTCCTGCGCGTCCAGAGCATCGAGGTCCTCGAGTGATAATGGTCTCAATGCCTGAAAGCGAGGTGTTCCGCTTTGCTCTCTAACAGCATACTCGGGCGGCTGTATGGATACTGGCTGTACAGCGCCATATACCGCATCCTGCGCGGCATCTACCGGCCATTCTCCAGGGCGTTCCCGAACAGCGCAGTCGTGCGCTTTCTCCGGCGCTCGCCGAAGGTCGAGGTATGGTACGGCGCCAGCCTCTTCACCCGTATAGTCGACGCCGTGTGGAACTTCCTGCTGCGCGTGTTCGGCGCGGTTTTCCGCTTTTTGAAGCCCGCAGCGGGGTCGAGCGTCATTGTCAGGCTCGTCTCCGGCTCTGTGCTGCTGCGCTTTGAGGTTATACTCGGGGCGTTCGTGTTCGTCATGTTCATCACGCCGCACTCATATTGGTCGAACTCCTACGCCGTGCTCGCGGCGGTGGGGCTCTTCGGGCTGTGGTTCCTGATGTCCGCAGCGGGCCGACGGAAAAAGGTCTGGCCCAAGGCTCTCGGTCTGCCTTTCCTGCTGTTTTTCATGACCTGCGTGGGCAGTCTGATCTTCACCAGCGCTCTCAGCGACAGCGTGAGGATACTCAGCTTCTTCATGTCCGCCTTCCTGCTCTGCTTCACCGTCATGGCGGACACGACGGACGAGCGGAGGCTCGTATCGCTCATGGCCTGGATCTATGCCGCCGTCATACTGACGGCGCTCTACGCCATCGCACAGAGATTCATGGGCGTGGAGGTCAGCGCCTCGTACACCGACCTCGACCTCAACGCCGGCGTCCCCGGCCGGGTCTATTCCACGCTGGACAACCCCAACAACTACGCGGAGTTTTTGGTCCTTTTCACGCCGCTGTGCGTCTCCTATGCCATGACCCGCAAGGACCCGACCCTGCGCTTCGTGCTCAGCTGCTGCATAGTATTTCCCCTGGCGGCCATAGTGATGACCTACTCGCGCTCGAGCTGGCTCTCACTCGCCGTCGCAGCGGTGGTGTTTGTCTATTACGTTGACAAGCGGCTCATCCCCATCGGCTTTGTGGCGATACCTCTGGTCATTCCCTTCCTACCGGACAGTATTATCACGCGCCTTTCCACCATCTTTAACTCGCATGACAGCTCTGCCAGCCACCGTATACGCACCTGGCAGAGTCTCCTGCCCATGCTCCGCGACCACGGCTTCACCGGCATAGGCATGGGTCCCGCTACCTTCTCCGACCTCTACCCCAGCTATGCCCTTACCGGCGCGACCAAGGGCGTCTATCACACGCAGATGCTCTATATGGAGCTCTTTATTGAGACGGGCGCCTTGGGCTTCGTGTCCTTCATGTGGCTCATGCTCCGGAGCGTCAAGGACGCGGCGTTTAGTCTGGTCCACTGCGCAGGACGTGAGACCCGCGGCGCGCTCGTGGGCTGCTGCGCCTCTTTTATAGGCATAGCCGTAGCCTCGATTTTTGAGTATATCTGGTTCTATCCCAGGGTGTTGTTCGCATTTTTCATCCTTCTCGGCATCTGCCTCGCCTGTATACGCATGTGCCGGAGGGAGAAGGAGGCTCCCAGCTTTGAACGGTAACAAAAAACTCATATACGCCGCGCTTTTTGCGGCCCTGTGCTGTGTCATCACCATGTACCCCAAGTTCCCCACGCTTTTCGGCTACATCCACGCCGGGGATGCTCTCGTGCTGCTGGCGGCCTATGTGCTCGGCCCTGTCTGGGGCTCGCTCGCCGCCGCGCTGGGTTCCAGCCTGGCGGATCTCATGGCGGGATATGTACAGTATTTTCCCGGCACTTTTGTCATAAAGGCTGTCATGGCTCTAATTGCCGGAGCGGTTCTTACAAAGTTTGGTGCAAAGCATCCAATACGCTATGCAATGCTCGGCGGTCTTGCGGCAGAGTGCGTGATGATCCTCGGCTACTTCGGCTATGAGGGCTGGATATTGGGCTACGGCTGGGGTGCCGCAGCCAGCATCCCGACGAACATCGTGCAGGGCGTGTTCGGCGCTGCAGCATCTACGGCTCTTTTTGCCGCCCTGCTCAAAACTCCATATGCCAGGTGAGAGCTCGGCATAGGCTCTCCGCAAAACCCGGACAGGCGCTGAAACCGCGCCGCAACACAGCGGAAAAGAGGTGATACCCACGCCCGGTAAAACTATTTTACGTGAAAAGCTGAACGAATCCATCGCATCCGTCATCCCCATCGCGCTCATAGTCGCACTTTTGTGCCTGAGCTTCGTGCCGGTCACGACGGACTTGATGCTGGCTTTCCTGCTCGGCACCATCATGCTGGTCGTGGGTATGGGCCTGTTCACCCTCGGCGTAGAAGCGTCGATGACTCAGATCGGCAACCACACAGGCGCAAGGATGACAAAGTCGCGCAATCTCTGGCTCATCCTCACGCTCAGCTTCATTCTGGGCATAGCCATCACCGTTGCGGAGCCGGACCTCCAGGTCCTGGCCTCCAATGTCCCGCACATCAACACCACCGTGCTCATAATAACGGTCTCCGTGGGCGTGGGTCTGTTTCTCGTTATCTGTATGCTGCGCATACTGCTCGGTGTCCAGCTGCGCTGGGTGCTGCTCGCGTGCTACATACTCGTCTTTGCTCTCGCCTCCTTCTCTGAGGCGGACTTTCTCAGCGTCGCCTTCGACTCCGGCGGCGTGACCACGGGACCCATGACCGTCCCATTCATCATGGCGCTCGGCGTCGGCGTGGCCTCGATACGCAGCGACAAAAATGCCGAGGCGGACAGCTTCGGCCTTGTCGCGCTCTGCTCCGTTGGACCGATACTCGCCGTCATGCTGCTCGGCTTCTTCTATAAGATGGAGGACGGTGTCGTCGCCTCCGCCGTCGTGCAGAGCTACGCGGATACAGTCGAACTCGGCAGCGGCTATGTGCGCGCCATCCCGCATTACATGGTAGAAGTGGCGACGGCGCTCGCGCCCATCGTTGGCTTTTTTCTGCTGTTCCAGATCTTTTCGCTCAGGCTGCGCAAGCTGCCGTTTCTGAAAATCGTCATTGGCCTGGTCTATACCTACGTCGGGCTGGTGCTCTTCCTCGTAGGCGTGAACGTCGGCTTCTCCTCGCTAGGCACCATATTGGGCGCCAGGCTGGCGGAGAAAGCCGCCTGGATGCTCGTCCCCGTGGCGATGCTGATGGGCTGGTTCATCATCTCCGCTGAGCCCGCCGTGCACGTCCTGAACAAGCAGGTAGAGGAGATAAGCGCGGGCGCAGTGTCCGAAAAGGCCATGGGTCTGAGCCTTTCAGTGGCCATTGCGCTGGCTACGGGCCTGGCGATGGTGCGGGTATTGACAGGGATATCCATTCTCTGGTTCATCGTCCCCGGCTATGCGGCGGCGCTGGCAATGAGCTTTTTCGTGCCGCCCATCTTCACGGCTATAGCCTTTGACTCCGGCGGCGTTGCTTCCGGACCTATGACCGCCACCTTTATGCTGCCCTTTGCCATGGGCGCCTGCGAGGCCGCGGGAGGCAACGTGATGACGGACGCCTTCGGCCTTGTCTCGCTTGTCGCCATGATGCCGCTCATCACCGTCCAGGTCATGGGCGCGGTATACCTCATCCGCTCGCGCAGGCGTCAGGAGGTCCTTGACGTGACCCAGCTCGCAGACAACGAGATAATAGAGCTTTGGGAGGTGGCGTCATGATAATGGACTTCGTCGTCGCCATTGTGGACAGGGCCAAGGCCGAGAGCATGGTCGAGCTCTACCGCAGTCACGACCTGCCTCTTGTCCTGACGATGCTCTGCAACGGCACCGCAACGAGCGAGCACCTGAGCCTATACGGACTCGAGGCGACGGAAAAGGCGCTTGTCGCCTCCGTAGCTTGCGGAGACCAGACAAAGCAGCTCATAAAGAGCGCCAAACGCAGGCTGTTCATCGACATACCCGGCAACGGCATTATGCTGGCCGTCCCGGTGAAGAGCGTGGGAGGAGGACGAACCTTGGCTTTTCTGACTGGCAACAACGCGCCGGATGGCGCTGTCCCCGAACTCAAATTTGATTATGAACTGATCATGGCCATACTCAATGAGGGTCACACAGACACTGTCATGGACGCCGCTCGCTCCGCCGGAGCCGCAGGAGGCACTGTCCTCCATGCCAAAGGCACCGGCGCCAAACAGGCCGAGCGATTCCTGGGCGTCTCCATTGCAGAGGAAAAGGAACTCATAATCATCGTCTCCAAGGCCGGAGAGAAGGCCGCCATCATGAAGGCCATCGCCGAACAGGCCGGTCCTGGCACTCCCTCCGGAGCCATCTCTTTTTCCCTGCCCATCTCCGCCGTTGCGGGACTTCGAGTCCTGGAGGATGACTGAAGCCTCGCATACGCAAAAAACATCCCCTGTCCCGTCACGGGACAGGGGGTACTTTTATTTGCTCAGGCCCTTCCAGGCTTTGAAGTAGAAAAGCGCATAACCCACAAAAGCGGCGAGGGTCACGAACAGACAGAGGCCGATCAGTCCGTCAGACACGGGCTTGGGCATTCCGGGTATCACAAGGAGCAGGAACACCGCGCCATATGTCACCGCAGTACACACCTTGCCGTACCACTGAGCGCCGTCCATCCGGAACCCGCGCTTCAGCATGTACGCGCCCATGCAGAACATATATAGTTCCTTAACGACGTAGAGCCCGAACATCACGCCCATCAGTGGGTAGCGGAAAGCCATGCTCAAGGCTATCGCCGCAAGGGTCAGCTTGTCCGCGACAGGGTCTATGAACTTTCCCCACTCCGTTATCATGTTGTAGTGCCTTGCTATTTTCCCGTCCAGCATGTCCGTCAGCCCGGACACGGCTATCACCGCCGCCGCGTAGCCGTAGCCGCTTTCGTCGTCCGCACTGAAATACAGCAGCAGATAAATGGGTATCAGCAGCAGCCGAAAATAGCTCATGATATTCGGAATGGAAAAATATTCTCTGCGCCAATCCTTCTTCAAAAAAATCACTTCCGAGTGGAAATATATCACACACGAGCGATTTGGTCAATGCCTCCTCGCTCCCTCGAAAACTAAATATACCCTCCAAAACTCAACAATCGCTCAACCTGCGCCTATTATCCCCCCTGTCTAGGCAAAATAAAAGTGGGCCCCGGACGAACCAAGGGCCCTTTGGAGGGAGTAGATCATCTGTATTTGTTGACGACCGCCTTCATGTCGTCCCAGGCAGCCTCCATGTCGGAGACCAGCTTGAACTGGGTACGGCAACGGTCGAGGTTCTGCCCGTCCCTGTGGGTACGGAAGTAGTGGTCGCCCTCGAGGTAATCCGTCAGGAAGCGGATGCCGCACTCGAGAGTCATGAGCTTAGCGCCCCAGGGCAGGTAGTCCAGCTCGGCCTCGGTCAGCGCGCCGCCGGCGCCTTCGAGGTAGCCTGCCGCATAGACGTCGAACAGCTCCAAGTCAAAGTTGACCTTAGTGAGGTCCTGCTCGTCCTCCGCGCTGTGGTTTGCGCCGAAGCGGATGGAATCGCCGAAGTCATTTATCGAGAGGCCCGGCATGACCGTATCGAGGTCGATGACGCAAATGCCCTCGCCGCTCTTGCGGTCAATGAGGATGTTGTTGAGTTTGGTGTCGTTGTGGGTGACGCGCAGCGGCAGGCGTCCCTCGCGCAGCGCGGAGAGCGCCACGGAGCAATCTGCCTCGCGCTCCTCGACAAACTTGAGCTCAGGTCCAACCTCCTTCACCCTGCCCATGACGTCCGCTGCGACCGCCGCCTTGAGCTTGGCCAGCCTGTCCTCGGTGTCGTGGAACTTGGGGATGGTCTCATAGAGCGTATCCGCCGGGTAGTCCTTGAGCATCCTCTGGAACTTGCCGAAAGCCACGGCGGAGGCCCGGAAGAGCTCCGGCGTCTCTGCCTTCTGGAGGCATACCGTGTCCTCGACGAAGGGGTAGACGCGCCAGGCGCCGCACTCGGAGTCAGTATAGAAGTTCTTGCCGTCCTTAGTGGCCCAGACGCTCATGGTTTCGCGCTCCGGATCGCCGCCGGCGTCCTTAATTTTGCGGCCCAGGAAGGAAGTCACGCCGACGATATTGGCCATGACCTCGTCCGGATGCTTGAATGCCGCAGAACTTATACGCTGGAGTATGAATCGCCTGCAGGGGTCCTCTCCCGGCTGGGTGTGGACCACAAAGGTGTCGTTTATGTGGCCGGAGCCGTAACGCACCGCGCCTACCAGCTGGCCGCCGAAATCATATGCCGCGAGGGCCTCGCCCAGCAGTTTTTCAGCCTCTGACATCACTCAGACCTCCCAGAGCTTGTCGGGGTACAGCCCGCTAGCTGTTTTTTCCGCGATAGCCGCGACCACACAGGGCTTGTCCTCCTTGTAGGTCACGCCGTACCACTTGTCCGCGCTGCGCAGGACCTTGACCCTGGCCTTGCCCTCTTCGAGCAGCTGGGTCACAACGCTGGGCAGGAAATACTCGCCCTTGAGCGGGTTGGTCTTGATAGCGTTGTCCAGGAACTTCGGGAACCGAGCCTCGGCCTCCTTGAGGAAGCTCTCGGTGAAGCCCCAGAGGTTCATCGAAACTATCGTGCTGCCAGGGACCTCGGTCCAGGTCTTGCCGTCGTCCTCGGTGAAGCGGGCGTCGTCGCCCATCTTCTCGATGTGGGTATGCTCCGTGACCTTGACGAGGTAGTTGTTCTCATCCTCCTCGCAGATGCCGCGGGCGACGTGGCCGTACTCGGTGACGGTGTTGCCCAGCAGATATCCGACCATGGCGAACTCGTAGCAGTTTTCGCTGTCGGGATGGCTCTCGAGGTACTGATATATCTCGCGGAAGCCCTCGGGGCCGTAGTAGTCGTCCGCGTTAACGACGGCGAAGGGGCCGTCCACGACCTTGCGCGCGGCTAGGACCGCGTGGCAGGTACCCCAGGGCTTCACGCGCCCGTCCGGTACCTCATAGCCCTCCGGCAGGTCGTCGAGCTGCTGGTAGGCGTACTTGACATTTATAAACTTGGACAGTCTGTCGCCGATGGCCTCGTGGAAGGCCTCTTCGATCTCGTGCTTGATGACGAACACGACGGTATCGAAGCCGGCGCGCTTGGCGTCATAGATGGAGTAGTCGATTATGAGCTGGCCGTGATTGCCCACCGGGTCTATCTGCTTGAGCCCGCCGTAGCGGCTGCCCATACCGGCTGCCATGACAACAAGAACAGGTTTCTTCATCATTCGTCCCCCACTGTCAGCCTCTCTTCAGCCTCTATAGCCGTTCGGGTTCATGCTCTGCCACTTCCAGGAAGAGGCGCACATCTCCTCGATGCCGTACTGAGCCTGCCAGCCCAGCTCCTCCTTGGCCTTGGTCGGGTCCGCGTAGCAGATGGCGATGTCGCCGGGGCGGCGCGGGTCAACGACGTAGGGCAGGGTCTTGCCGCAGGCCTTCTCGTAGGCGTGCAGAACGTCGAACACACTGTAGCCCTTGCCGGTGCCGAGGTTGCAGACGAACAGACCGCACTTGGTCTCGAGCTTCTTGAGCGCCGCGATGTGGCCGCGAGCGAGGTCAACGACGTGGATGTAGTCGCGCACGCCGGTGCCGTCATGCGTCGGGTAATCGTCGCCGAACACGTGCAGCTTCTCCAGCTTGCCAACAGCGACCTGCGCAATGTAGGGAACGAGGTTGTTCGGGATATCGTTCGGGTCCTCGCCGATGAGGCCGCTCTCGTGCGCGCCGATGGGGTTGAAGTAGCGCAGCAGGGCGACGTTCAGGCTCGGCTCGGCCTTGCAGTAGTCCATCAGGATACGCTCGATGAAGAGCTTGGTGGTGCCGTAGGGGTTGGTGGTGCCGCCGGTCGGGAAGTCCTCGCGGATAGGCACGGAGGCCGGGTCTCCGTACACGGTGGCGGAGGAGGAGAACACGAAGTTCTTCACGCCGTAGTCGCGCATGACGTTCAGTATCATCAGAGTGTTGACAAGGTTGTTGGTGTAGTACTCCAGGGGTTTGGCGACGCTCTCGCCCACGGCCTTGAGACCTGCGAAGTGGATGACGGAGTCAATATTCGGGTAGTTCCTGAAGAGTTCCTTGACCTCGACGGGGTCGCAGAGTTCGCACTTCACGAACGGAACCTTCTTGCCCACGATCTTCTCAACGCGGTGCACGGCTTCCTCGCAAGAATTTATGAGATTGTCCGCTACTACGATGTCATAACCCGCTTCAATCAGCTCAACGCAGGTGTGGCTTCCAATGTATCCGGCTCCGCCGCTGACAAGTATCATTCTTGAACACTCCTTAATAAATCTTTTTTAGGCTGTGACCATTGTAAAACGCCCCGCACAAAAATGAAATATACGGAAGCTCAGATTATTTGCACATTTGACCGCCTTTTATTGCCCGGGCTTTGTCTTTGCGGCCAATGCGCGCACGCCCGCGGAATACTCGCTGGGCGACATTCCCGTCACTTTTTTGAATTGACGCGAAAAGTAGTATATCGACTGGTATCCCAGCTTTTCGCCTATCTCCGTGAAGTTCCCGCTGCCGCGGCGTATCATCTCCTTCGCGGCTTCGATCTTGCGTTTGCCGAAATATTCCATTACTCCCCCGCCTGTCTCTGCATGGAAAATCTGTTGCAGCCGGCTGCGCCCAACCAGATTATCCCGGCAGATCCGGTCTATCGTAAGCGCTTCGGAAAGGTGTTCGCCAAGGTATTCGTCCACTCGTGTGAAGATCTCGCTCCTGCTCTGCGCCTGCAGAGGCCCGCGGCCCTGCCTTTCTCCCGCGCCGCGCCGCAGCAGGCGTATCAGCAGTTCCTCTATGTACGCGCCAACGAGCTGCTCCGAGCCGTAAGCCGCGCACTCGCGCCGCTCCAGGGCCGTTGTCATCGGGTCGTCCAGTGGTGAGGAAAAGGCCAGTTCCGCCTCCGATACCAGGCCGCCTATAAGCACGCGCTCCGCCTCTTTGGTCTTGTGGGTCCGCCCGGATAGGCGCTCCAGCTCCGAACACTCGCAGTAAAAACTGGCAACCACAAGATTCGGCGCGGAGCTGCCCGTCGCCCTCAGCGCGTGGAACTCTCCGGGTGGATGGAATATGATATCTCCCCGGCTCAAAAGCTCCTCCCTGCCTTCTGCAACAACGTAGACCTCCCCTTTGTCTACATACAGAAACTCCCAGAAATCGTGTCGCTCTCCTTCAAAATAGTAGTTGCTGGAGTATTCAAAATAATGCACTGTCACGGCCCTGTCCACCCTGACGGGCCGCCTAAGCAACGTGGGTGAAAACGGCATGGCGTGCTCTCCCTCCCTATGCCCCTGACTTCAGCCTTGAGCTCTTGCGGTATTCCATCGGACTCATGCCCACTATGCGCCGGAAACTCTGCGAAAAATAGCTTGGAGAGGAAAACCCAAGCATATGCGATATTTGGCTGAGAGAATGGTCGGTCCCGCCGAGCAGGTATTTGCTCTCCTCAATGCGCCGCGATATCAAGTAGTTTATCGGAGAAATCCCGTATTCCTTTGTGAACGAATGTACCATGTAATATTTGTTCACGTGCACCAGTTCGCTCAGCATATCCAGGCTGATATTTTCTTTGAAGTGGTTATCTATGTACCTCTTTACGGCTGCACATTCCTTATTCTGCTGTTTGCCCTTTCTGCGGTGCTCGCCCTGCGTAGGCAAAAAGCTCAAACCCGCATGCCGCATGAGCCGCAATATGAGCACTTCCAGAAGGTCCTGGCAAATCAGCTCGTAGCCCGGCGCCTTGAGCTCGATCTCCTTCAGCATCTCTCTCAGCGCATGCAGCAGCGGCTCGCGCTCGCTGTGAAGGTTGACCATGAACCAGCGCTCGTCCGCATCTTCGTCCGCCGAATACTCCAATCCCTCCACGCCGAGGACTATGTATTCCAGCGGCCTGCGGTTGTAGCTGACCTCGGTGTGCTCCACGTTTGGGTTAACGATGACCATATCGTCCGTTTTCACAGGGACGAGCCTGCCGGCTATGTTGAACTTGCCTGAGCCGCCCACTACATAGAACACCTCGGTACAACCGTGCGTATGCAAGGTGCTGTGCCAATCGCCTCCATATTTTGCCGTGCTGACATAAAGGAGTTTTACACGGCTCCTGTCTATCGGGTTCTGGCCGATGTCCTCAATGCTGTATCTGTTTGTGCTCAGGTCTGCTCACCTCCGGACTTTAGTAATCTTGCGTAGTATGGCCATACAATTATAATACATAGCCGCGCTCTGTGCAATATGTGCAAATTAACCGATTTTTTCCGCGCGGTCACGACGCAAAATCCAAATTCTCCGCAGAGGCGCGGCAGAACGGCACTTTCGCGTTTTAAACACGTTGCACAAAATTAAATATGCGATTTGAGGATTGACGTAAAAATTACACATAAAGCAATAAGTATAAAAAATAGAGCAATTATTTGATTGAATCGCTCTCAGGAAAGATTATACTTAAACCAACAGGGATGGAAGCGCCATCCATAGTGTTTAGCGATCCCCGAATTTTGAGAAAAGAGGAATGAAAATGAAGAAACTCCTTGCACTCGTACTCGTTTTCATGCTTGCCCTGGGCGTCCTTTCCGCCTGCGGCACGCCCGCCGCTGATACCTCCACGCCCCCCGCTGAGGACAGCACCACTCCGGACGACGGCGGCGACGTTGTCGAGCCCGCCGGCTCCATCAAGGTAGCGGCCATCGAGACCGCCTACGGCACTCAGATGTGGACCGACGTCTGCGCGGCCTTCACCGAGGCCACCGGCATCGAGGTCGAACTCGTCACAGACAAGAACCTTGAGGACGTCATCGGCCCCGCCATGCAGGGCGGCGAGTACCCCGACGTCATCCACCTGGCCACCGGCCGTGAAGCCGGCCTGACTGAGCAGTTCATCAAGGACAAGAACATTGCCGACATCACCGACGTTCTGTCCATGACCGTCCCTGGTGAGGACGTCACTGTCAGCGAGAAGATCGCCGGCGGCTTCACCGAGACTAGCCTGACCAACCCCTACGGCGACGGCAAGACCTACCTCGCCCCGATGTTCTACTCTCCCTGCGGCCTCTTCTACAACGCCGGCCTCTTTGAGGAAAAGGGTTGGGAAGTCCCCACCACTTGGGACGAGATGTGGGAGCTCGGCGACAAGGCCCTTGAGGAGGGCATCTACCTCTTCACCTACCCCACCACCGGTTACTTTGACGCTTTCTTCTACGCTCTGATGTACGCCGCCGGCGGCCCCGAGTTCTTCAACGAGGCCACCGTCTACACCGAGGGCATCTGGGACAGCGAGGCTGCCACCACCTGCTTCGACATAGTCGAGAAGCTCGCCTCCTACACCAACCCCATCACCCCGGCTCAGGCCAACGATCAGGACTTCACCCAGAACCAGCAGCTCGTCCTTGACAACAAGGCCCTGTTCATGCCCAACGGCACCTGGATCGTCGGCGAGATGGCCGAGGCTCCCCGCGCCGAAGGCTTCAAGTGGGGCATGACCGCTCTGCCCGCCGTTGAAGAGGGCGGCGACCGCTACAGCTACACCTGGTTCGAGCAGGCCTGGATCCCGGCCGGCGCTGTGAACATCGACGCCGCCAAGCAGTTCATCGCCTTCCTGTACAGCGATACCGCTTGCGAGATCTTCGCCGCTTCCGGCGCCATCCAGCCCGTGCTCGGCATAGCCGACACCCTCGAGGGCGACAACCAGCTCTTCTACTCCATCTACGATGACGGCGCGAAGGCCGCCATGGGCAACTTCGCCGCTTACAAGTCCGTCGCCGGCCTCGGCACCAACCGCGAGGAGTTCTTCGATCCCGTGAACAGCCTCGTCTCCGGCACTCTGACCCGTGACCAGTGGGTCGCCGACTGGAAGGCCGCCAGCGATCAGATGAGGGCCAACCTCGCCTGACAGGCAATAGCATCTACATAATACCCTAGGGTTTCGGGGGACGTTGAGCCGCAAGTCTCATCGTCCCCCTTACCAAATGCGCATTTGCAAAAAGAGAGTTTATCCCCCATCATTCCGCTCGGAAAGGAGCTGAGCACGTGGAAAAGAACAAGGGACGCAGCCGTTTCATTGTGCTTTGCGTTGCCCCCGCTGTGATTCTGTTCATCATCTTCATGATTATCCCCACGCTGAACGTGTTCCGTATGTCTCTGTTTGAGCGTGGAGCCTATTCGCCCACCGAGACCTTTGTGGCCTTTGCAAACTTCAAGTCGCTCATTAACGACTCCAATTTCATCCGCGCCATGCAGAACACCATTCTGCTGATCGTGGTAGTTACAATGATTACCTTCGCGTTGGCGCTCGTTTTTGCAGGTATACTCACCCGCGAGAACATCAAAGGCAAGGAGCTGCTGCGCGTTATCTTCTACATACCGAACATTCTCTCCATCGTCGTCATATCCGGTATCTTCTCCGCCATCTACAAGCCCGAAAACGGCATGCTCAACAGCCTGCTTTCCATGATAAGCGGGCATGAGGTCTCAACCCTCTGGAAGGGCGAAGACCTTGTCATGCTCAGCCTTATCATCGCAATGGTCTGGCAGGCCATTGGCTACTACATGGTCATGTACATGGCCTCTATGGCCGCTGTTCCGCAGAGCCTCTACGAGTCTGCGGGCCTCGACGGCGCGGGCAGGGTGAAGCAGTTCTTCCAGATCACCATTCCCCTCATCTGGACCAACATTCGCACTACCCTGACCTTCTTCATCATTTCGACCATCAACATGGCCTTCCTGTTCGTTAAGGCCATGACCAGCGGCGGCCCGAACGGCGCTTCCGAAGTTGCGCTGTCCTATATGTACGGGCAGAAGGACGCCGGCCTTTACGGCTATTCAATGGCCATCGGCGTTGTGATCTTCCTCTTCTCCTTCCTGCTCTCCGCGCTGGTGAACAAGGTCACGAAGCGTACGCCGCTTGAATTCTGAAGGGAGGCGATGATATGGAAAAGACTGAAAAAGTCCGCAAGGGCAACTCCGGCGAGAAACTTTATAAGGCGTTTATCTATATCGTCCTCATCCTTCTTGCCGTCAGCATTGTAGTCCCCGTCGCCTGGGTGTTTATGGCCTCCATAAAGCAGAACAGCGAGTTCTACGGTAACCCCTGGTCACTGCCTCTGGGCTTCTACTGGCAGAACTTTGTGGACGCCTGGGAAACCGCGAAGATGGGCGATTACATGCTCAACTCCGTGTTTGTCACTGCGCTCTCGCTGCTCATTCTCCTGGTTGTTGCGCTTCCCGCGTCCTACTGCCTGTCCAGGTTCAAGTTCGTCGGCAGCAAGTTCCTGAACACCGCGTTCATGGCCGGCCTGTTCATCAACGTCAACTATATCGTCGTACCCATCTTCCTCATGCTGCGCGACGGCGACACCTGGCTCAAGAGCGTGTTCGGCAGCGGTTTCCTGCTCAATAACCTCGTGGTACTCTCCATAGTCTACGCCGCAACGGCCCTGCCCTTCACCATCTACCTGCTCTCCGGCTATTTCGCAACGCTGGCGCACGACTACGAGGAGGCCGCATACATTGACGGCGCCGGCTACGGCCGCACGATGGTGAGCATCATCTTCCCCATGGCCCAGCCCTCCATCGTGACCATCATTCTCTTCAACTTCCTCTCCTTCTGGAATGAGTACATCATCTCCATGACCCTCATGAGCTCGGCCACCGGCGCAAAGACGCTGCCTGTCGGCCTCCTGAACCTGATGCAGGCGCAGCAGTCCGCGGCGCAGTACGGCACGATGTATGCCGGCCTCGTCATGGTCATGCTGCCGACGTTGATACTCTATATCTGCGTGCAGAAGAAGCTCATCCAGGGCATGACCGTCGGCGGACTGAAAGGTTAAGGTGCGGATATGAAATTCTGGAAAGAACATATGGCGCTCAGGTCCCTGCTGATACTCATCTTCACCGTTGTGGGTCTCGGCATGGTCATCTATGGCTGGAGCATGACCGGGAAGATGGCCGGGCTCATCATTATGATAGTCGGCGTCATCCTTCTGCTGACTGCGCTGCTGGTTTACAACAAGCCCTTCGAGGACCCCAAGACTCGTAAATAAAAGGAGAATATAATGAGCGAAAGTGAACTCAAGAGAGGCCGCGTAACGATCCCAACGGACGTTGACGTCGTGCCTGAGACCATGGAACTGCTCAAGCGCTGGGGCGCCGACGCCATCCGTGACTGTGACGGCACCGATTACCCCGAAGAGCTCAAATCCGTAGACGCAAAGGTCTATTCCACCTACTACACCACCCGTAAGGACAACGCCTGGGCCAAGGCCAACCCCGACGAGGTGCAGCAGTGCTATATCTCCACCGGCTTCAAGACCGCTTCCGGCGGCGAGCTGCGTATAGAGCTGATGCAGGGCGTCAGCCGCGAGCTCATGCAGGTCAACACCCGCGACGACATCAAGCGTTGGTGGGAGGTCATGGACCGCACGCTCGGCGTGCCGGTGGCGCCCGAGAAGTGGAGCTACGACGAGGCTTCCGGCTGCGTCGTCATCCCCGAGCCGGCCGCGTTCCACGACTACTCCGTAAGCTTCCTCGCCTACCTCATCTGGGACCCGGTGCACATGTACAACGCCGTCACCAACGGCTGGACTAACTTCGAGCACCAAATCACCTTTGACGTCAGGCAGCCCAAGACCCACAAGTTCACCATGGAGCGCCTGCGCAAGTTCATCGCCGAGCACCCCTACGTGAACGTCATCCGCTATACGACCTTCTTCCACCAGTTCACGCTGGTGTTCGACGAGCTCAAGCGCGAGAAATACGTTGACTGGTACGGCTATTCGGCCAGCGTCAGCCCCTTCATACTCGAGCAGTTCGAGAAGGAAGTCGGCTACAAGTTCCGCCCCGAGTATATCATCGATCAGGGCTACTACAACAACCAGTACCGCGTGCCGTCGAAGGAGTTCAAGGACTTCATGGCTTTCCAGCGCCGCGAGGTCGCCAAGCTCGCCAAGGAAATGGTAGACATCACCCACGAGCTGGGTAAAGAGGCCATGATGTTCCTGGGCGACCACTGGATAGGCACCGAGCCGTACATGGACGAGTTCAAGACCATCGGCCTCGACGCCGTGGTCGGCAGCGTGGGCAACGGCTCGACTCTCAGGCTCATCTCGGACATCCCCGGCGTGAAGTACACCGAGGGCCGCTTCCTGCCCTACTTCTTCCCGGACACCTTCCACGAGGGCGGCGACCCCGTGCGCGAGGCCAAGGAGAACTGGGTCACGGCCCGCCGCGCCATCCTGCGCAAGCCCATCGACCGCATCGGCTACGGCGGGTATCTCAAGCTCGCCTGTGAGTTCCCCGAGTTCCTCGATTACGTCCAGTCCGTCTGCGACGAGTTCCGCGAGCTCTATGAGAACATCAAGGGTACCACGCCCTACTGCGTCAAGACCGTGGCGGTGCTCAATTCCTGGGGCAAGGCCCGTTCCTGGGGCTGCCACATGGTGCACCACGCTCTCTACCAGAAGCAAAACTACAGCTACGCCGGCGTCATCGAGGCACTGTCCGGCGCTCCGTTTGACGTGAAGTTCATCAGCTTCGACGATATCAAGGCCGACCCCGACGTGCTCAAGGGCATCGACGTCATCATAAACGTCGGCGACGGCGACACGGCCCACACCGGCGGCGCCATCTGGGAGGACCCTGAGATTTCCTCGGCAATAAAGTCCTTTGTCTGGAACGGCGGCGGCCTCATAGGCGTCGGCGAGCCCAGCGGCCACCAGTACCAGGGCAGGTTCATCCAGCTGGCCCAGGTGCTGGGCGTCGAGAAGGAGACGGGCTTCACACTCGGCTACGACAAGTATAACTGGGACGAGCACCCGGGTCACTTCATCCTGGCCGACTGCACCAAGGAAGTAGATTTCGGCGAGGGCAAGAAGAGCATGTACGCCCTGCCCGGGACTGAGATACTCGTCCAGCGCGAGAAGGAAGTCCAGCTCGCCGCTAACGGCTTCGGTGAGGGCCGCGGCGTCTACATAAGCGGCCTGCCCTACAGCTTCGAGAACAGCCGCCTGCTCTACCGCGCCATCCTCTGGGCCGCGCACGACGAGGCCGACCTGCACAAGTGGTTCTCCACGAACTTCAACGTCGAGGTCCACGCCTTCGTGAAAAACGGCAAGTACTGCGTCGTAAACAACACCTATGAGCCGCAGAGCACCACCGTCTACACCGGCGACGGATCCAGCTTCGACCTCAGCCTCGACGCCAACGAGATACGCTGGTACGAGATCTGACAGCACAACAAGTAAAGCAGCCGCCCGGCGGGACGGCTGCTTTTGCTTTTCGTCGCTTTGCCGGATTTGGTGTGGTATATTTCGCACATACGTCAATTGACGCGCCGTGTCGGCGTCGCTACAACCCCTCGCTAAAGCTGGCGCTCAAGATTTGCTCGGCGCTCGGTGCCGAGGTGGAGGACGTATTCTGGCTGGAATAGAGAGCAAGCTCCAGTTCAAAACTCCCAGTTCTTAATTGCATTCACTTACATTTGCAGTTATAATGTGGGTAGAGCAACGTGAAGGAGGCGGCACACATGAACTTTAAAAAGATATTCTTCCTTGCAGCCTCTGTCGCGCTGCTGGCAGTCGTTGTGGTCGCGGCTGTTTCGTTCTTTACACCCGGCCGGGAGCTGTGGGCAGATACCGCTGTGTTTTCGGAGCTCGGCCCCGGCGCAGAAGCTGCATTTCCCGGCTTTATCAGTGTCACGGAGGACACGCGCGAGGTGCAGTATGTGCTCAGCTACGGCAGCTCCGGCCTGGACGTCGAGTTCGGGCTGAGAGCCGAGGACGGCGAGGAGTACTTCGTCTCCGCCAGTGGAGGAGGCGGCAGCGGAGTTATAGACGGCGTGCCCGCCGGCTACTACGAGCTGTTCGTTCGGAATGCAAGCAGTTATCCCCAGAACGTCACTGGTTCTGTCGGTATCATACTCAGCGGTAAATAACGATCTCCGCATGGACGTCCGGCACGGCCGGGCGTCCATTTTTCCAGCCTGTTTACAGTAATTTTACGAAAAATTCGAGCAAATATTATATGCGCGGACTATCATACTATATATTGCTTATATTGCTCAAAACGGGGGTCATTCATTTGTACAGCGTTATAGATATAGGCTCGAACACGATAAGGCTCGTCGTATATACGCTTGAGGACGGGCGTCTGCGCCAGGCGCTCAGCAGCAAGTCCACCGCCGGGCTGGCCGGCTGTGTGGAGGACGGCGCGCTCTCCGAGGAGGGCGTGGAAAAGCTGGTCTCCGTCCTGCTGCGCTTCCGCCGAGTACTGGAGCTTCTGCCGGGCTGCCGGGTATTTCCCTTTGCCACTGCGTCCCTGCGCGGGCTCTCCAACACTCCCGAGGTACTGGAGCGGGTCAGGCGTGAAACGGGCTTTGATATAGACGTCATCACCGGGCGCGAGGAGGCCATCTTCGACTACCGCGGCGCAGTCGGGCGTATGAACGAGCAGTCCGGCGTACTCGTGGACATAGGCGGCGGGAGCACGGAGCTGGTATTTTTCCGCTCGCGCGAGGTCATCTCTGCGCAGAGCCTGCCTATCGGCTCGCTCAACCTCTTCTCGCGCTTTGTCTCCGGCGTCATACCCGAGGGCAAGGAGCTGCGCGAAATGTGTACGGAGGCTCTTCGCCTGATAGGCCCCGCCATCCCCAAAAAAGGCAGCTATGTAGCCGAACCTCTCTGCGGCGTTGGCGGAACTGCCAGGGCGGCTCACGCCTTGAGCCAATCCGCAGGAGGCGGCGAAAGCTATTCTCCCTCTTTCCTGCGCGGGATACTGTCACAAGCGGAGTCGAGCCCGAGAAAGCTCATGCGCCGCATACTCAAGATCGCTCCGGAGCGCGTACACACGCTTGTCCCCGGCGTAGTTATCCTCAGCGCAGTCGTTGAGCTGTGCCGCCCGGAGACCATAGTCACCAGCAGCTACGGCGTGCGCGAGGGCTATCTGGAATATCAGCTAGAAAAGGAGGGCATTCTGAATGTCTGACCTCCCCTACACCCAGGACAGAGAGCTTTCCTGGCTCGCATTCAACGACAGGGTGCTCTCCGAGGCGTTGGACGAGAGCGTGCCATTGCTGGAGCGGCTTAAATTCGCGGCCATCTTCACCAGCAACCTGGACGAATTCTTTATGATACGCGTGGGCAGTCTTTTCGACCTTGCTAACCTGGACCCGGACACGCGCGACGTCCGCTCCGGCATGACACCCAGGGAACAGCTGGACGCCATCTACGAGGCCGTTCGCCCGCTCTACAGAAAGCGCGAACACATCTGCACCCAGCTCAGCCGCCGGCTTGAAGCCGAGGGCATAAGACGGGTAGGACCGGGCTCGCTCAGCTCCGAAGAACGCAACTACTGCGCTCGCTACTTCGAAAGCTGCATGGAACCCGTCATCTCGCCGCAGATCGTGGACAGCCTCCACCCCTTCCCGCACCTGAAAAACAACGTCCTCCACGTCGGCGCCTGGGTCGAGCGCAAGGGCCGCGAGATGCTGGCCGTGATACCGATGCCCGAGGCGCTCTCCCCCCTGCTCTACCTCCCAGGGCCGGAGCTGAGATACATCCACACCGAGGACCTCCTGCTCGAGCGCGTCGAGGACATCTTCAAAAACTACCGCGTGCTCGAAAAGGCCGTCTTTCGCATCACGCGCAACGCAGACATAAGCCCCGACGACGAGGCCTTTGAACTGGACAACGACGACTTTCGCAAGACCATGCGCCGGGCTATACGCAAGCGCATGCGCCTGGCTCCGGTGAGGCTGGAGCTCTCACGCAAGCCCTGTCCGGCCTTTCTGGCCTACCTAACTGAGCGCCTGCCCGTCTCAAAAAAGCAGATTTTCGTCACCTCCGCGCCGCTCTGCCTGGACTACGCCTACTCCCTTCCCCTGCGTCTGGACGCAGAAAAGCGCGCGGCGCTCAGCTACCCGTCTTTTGAGCCCCAGGAGCCCGAGGGCATTTCCCCCTCTGAGAGCATGATTCGCCAGATCCAGCGCGCCGACCGGCTGCTCTCATACCCCTACGAGAGCATGTCTCCCTTTCTGCGCCTGCTGCGCGAGTCCGCGAACGACCCGTCGGTCATCTCCATCAAGATTACCATTTACCGCCTGGCCAGCAAGGCAAAGCTCGTGGACTACCTCTGCGAGGCGGCGGAGCGCGGCAAGGATGTCACCGTCATCATCGAGCTGCGCGCCCGCTTCGATGAGCTCAACAACATCGACTGGTCCGAGCGGCTGGAGGAGGCCGGCTGCACGGTGCTCTACGGCTTTGAGGACTACAAGATACACTCCAAACTCTGCCTCATAACCAGGCGCGAGCACGGCGAAATACGCTGCATCAGCTATGTCGGCACGGGCAACTTCAACGAAAAGACCGCCCGGCAGTACACGGACCTCGCCCTGCTCACTGCCGACCCGGCTATTGGCCGCGACGCCGCGGAGTTTTTCAAAAACATGTGCATAGCCAACCTTGACGGCCGCTATGAGCGCCTGCTCGTGGCCCCGTCCGGACTTAAGAGCGGCGTTGAAGCGCTCATCGACCGGGAAATCGCCAAGGGCGAGTCCGGCAGGATGCTAATAAAGATTAACTCGCTCACAGACATTGGCCTCATCCGCAAGCTGCGCGAGGCCTCACGAGCTGGGGTGCGCGTGGACCTCATAGTACGCGGCATCTGCTGCATCCTCCCCGGCGTTCCGGGCGAGACGGAAAACATCCGCGTTGTCAGCATAGTCGGGCGCTACCTGGAGCACTCGCGCATCTACTGCTTCGGCGAGGGCGCAGACGAAGTGATGTATATTTCCTCCGCGGACTTCATGACCCGCAACACCCGGCGCCGCGTCGAAGTCGCCTGCCCGGTCACGGACGCCGATGCGCGCCGCAAGCTGCACCGCATACTTGATGCCTGCCTTTCGGACAACGTCAAGGCCAGGCTCCTGCTCCCGGACGGAAGCTACACCGCCCTGCCCCGCCCGGGCGAGCCGCTGGACTGCCAGGAACTGCTCATGCGCGAGGCCGTGGAGAACGCGCCGTCAGCGCCCATACCGCGCCGCGCCGTCAGGCTCGTGGGGCGGATATTCCGCAGGCTGCGTGGAAACATTTCCGGGGATACTTCGTCATAGTTTTATTCTGGGTTTGGGGTGACTGAAGTGTTCCGTGATATTCACGGTAGGCTGAAAGCTTACGGCGGGGTCGAGTGCGCGATCTCTGGCTGTGGCATACTTGTATTGGCGGCGGCATACCTATACTGGTTCGTCGCGGAGGACGCCGGGCCTGTCGGAAGGCTGGCCGCACTCCTCAGCCTTGCGCTCTTTATCTGGATGTGTCTGCGCTTTGTGCCGGTCTGGGTCTCCGCCTGGCGCGGCAACGGACTTGAAGTGCAGGCAGATGCGGAGCGCGAGAGCGCCGCGGGGCTCCTAAAGATCTTTGCCCTGCTCCTGCTCTTTTGCCTGGGCATGACTCTGCTCGTCTGGCTCATACGCCTTCTGCAGGGCCACTCAGAGAGCTACTATGAGTCGCTCTTTTACTGGACCTATACGGACAGCCACCACTATATTGATATCGCGCGCAACGGCTACATCAGCGCCGCAGATGTTCCCGGGCTAATCGAGACCGGCGTCTTTGCGGACGAGTCCGCGGCGATGGACAGGCTGGTCCAGCTTGTGTTTCTGCCCGGCTATCCCGCGGCGATAGGGCTCATGTACCTGCTAGTGCGCGACTACGTCGCAGCCGCGTTCCTGGTGTCTGCGCTGAGCTTTTCCGGCGCGGGCTGCCTGCTGTACAAGCTGTTCCGCCTCGACTTCGGGCGCGAGACGGCGCGGCGTGCGATCGTATTTCTCTGTGCTCTGCCCGGCTCTTTCTTCTTCGCTGCGCCCATGAGCGAGAGCCTGTTTCTCCTCTGCAGCGCCGGCTGCGTATACCTCGTGCGGCGCGGGAAATACGGTCTTGGCTGTCTGCTGGGCGCCTATGCGGCATTCACGCGCTCGCTGGGCCTCATGCTCTTCGTCCCTGTGTTCTTCGAGCTCGTGAACGCATATCTGCGCGGCGGAAAGCGCCGAGGCACTCTTGCGCGCTTTTTCTGGCTGCTGCTCATCCCCGCAGGTTTTGGCGCGTACTGCTATATAAACTACCGCGTCTCCGGAGACCCGTTCAAATACATGGAGTACCAGAGCGAGCACTGGGGACAGAACTTCGGCTTTTTCTTCGGCACGGCGGCATACCAGCTTGAAAATGCCATCAAATACCTCTCAGAAGGCCGCGCAACGGTCTGGGGACTCTGGATACCGAATCTGCTTTGGAGCTTCTTCGCCCTGGCCATAATGATACCCGCGGCAAGGCGGCTCAGGCCGGGCTACACCGCCTGGTTCATCGCCTACTACGCCGTCGCCATAGGCGCGACCTGGCTTCTCAGCGCGCCGAGATACCTTGTCGCCATGCCGGTCATCCCCCTCGCGCTGGCGCTGACCGCGGACAGCCGCAAAAAGGAGCTGACGGCCCTTGCCATATCCATCCCGCTCGCCGCTGCATATCTTCTGGCTTTCACCATCGGCCTGCAGGTCTGGTAGGCAGACGCATAATAAAGGCCGCGGACCCGAATGAGTCCGCGGCCTTTTTGCGTTCTCAGGAGCGCTCCGCCATGTAGGTCGAGGCGCGGTCCTGGGCCTCGCGCGCCGCCTCCGCTGCCGTCCGCTCCCCCGCGAAGTAGGGAGCGGCGGCCTCCGCCGCTATCTCGAGCAGTGCGGGCTCCAGACCGTATATGGCATAGTCACCGGCATCTGGAATCTCCGACCCTGCTCCCGCCTGCAGCAGGGTCCGCAGGAAGTCCCAGCACTCCTCCGGGTACTCGGTACCCGCGCTTATGCCAACGGGGCAGAGCGGCTCCGCCGCCAAGCCCCGGCCCTGGCCGGGAAAGCCGCAGAGCACATAGTCCGGACCCAGCTGCCTTTCTATGAGGCCAGCCGGGTCCTCACCCGAACAGACGTAAAGGAGCTGGCGCCCCGTACTCAGCATCTCCGCCTCGTTGTAGTCCCAGGTGAAGCCAAGGCTGTCTCCCTCGCCCGTCACCGCCGTCTCAGGCTGCCCAGACGCGTATCTCAGAATGTCCTCGAAGAGACCGGAGTCAAAGCTGCAGTTCCCCTCCTGCCAGTCCGCCAGAGCGGCGGCATTGAAGCCCAAGGCCGTCTCAAGGAACTCGCCCCTGGATATTCCCGCGCTGAAAGCGCGCTCCAAATCCGGGTACGAGGCCATGATGCCGTCCAGCTCAGCAAAGCTGAGGCCCTCCAGCCCCGCGGCATATTCAGACGACGCCGCAGCCATGTGCAGCCGCCAGGAGACCGGCAGCCAGTAGAGTCCGCCGCCCTGGCCCAGTCCGCGCAGGAGCTCCGTCCAGGCCCCCTCCGCGTCCATGTACGGCCCTATGTCCAGCAGCAGGCCGCGTCCGGCCCAGTCCCGCGCTGCCTGGCCCTCGAGCATCAGCAGGTCCGGGCAGCGGCCCTCCAGCATATCCGCCGCCAGCCGGGTCCGGGCCTCCAGCTCGTTCCCGGCCTCGCCGTAGATCGTGTAGTCCCTCAGCTCCACAACCGCTGCGCCGCCGGAGCGGTTATACCGCGCCGCAAGCTCCTGGAGGTAGGCCGATTCCGCCTCGTCCCGGCTGGTGACGGCCAGGACAAGGCGTACGCGGCTGTCCACGCCCTCGCCCGGCTCCATCAGGCCGCAGGGCTCTGGCACGAAGAAGGCCCCGCCTGCCAGTGCGCAGAGCGGAGGCGAGCTCAGGCCGCAGTCCGCGAAACCCGTGAGCACGGTTCCGTCCTCGCTATAGAGCGAGCTGGAGCTGTAGAGATATACCTCGCCGGAGGGCGAGACCAGATGTCCGTCCATGCGCAGACCTGTCCCGCGTTCCTCGCCCAGGCTGAGAGCGGCGGGGTCGTAGTCCGCGAGAGTGTAGCCATTTCCTCCCTGCCAGCCGAGGACAACGCCGCCCCCGCCGGCGGAGATGAGGGCGTCGCGCGGCAGCTCCTCTGTTCCGATCAACTCAGGCTCCCCGCTCTCGAAGCTGAAAACGCGCAGCTGCGCGCCGCGCTCTACCTGGCAGAGCAGGCAGAGCCGCCCCGATGCCGCCGCAAGACCAGAGACATATCCGTCCCCACTCAACAGCTCAAGCGGCCACTCGCCCAGGAGTGCGCCCTCCGCGCTCAGGCGCTGCAGGACTTCGCCCGATGCCTCGCCGCGCCTAGAAATCAGCAGCCAAATGTCCCCGTCGGCGGCCATGCCGCTCACGAGCACATCCGGACTGCCGCCCGTCTCCAGGGTACACAGGCTCCGGTACGCGCCCGTCTCCGCGTCATAGCCCAGCAGCCAGGCGCCGAACTTCGCTCTCTCCGCACCGTCTTCTTCTACTATCTCGAAGCTGCTCGCCGCCAGGAGCACGCCCTCGCCCCCGGCCGCGGCCCGGACGGGAGTCAGGCCCTCCGGCAGCTCCAGCTCGCGAAAGGTGTAGGTCACGCCCTCCGAGGCGTTATCCCCGGTCCGCACGTCGCCAGGCTCCGCCGCTCCGCATCCCGCGGCTGTGAGCAGCAGCGCCAGGCACAGCGCCAGGGCGCAGTATCGTTTCGCCATATTCCATCGCTCCCTCCGCTTTTTCTACAGGCTACACCAGGATTGTATCCGCTTTGTATCATTTGGCGGCGCTTTGCGCGGTGAAGGGAGAGAGTTTACAAAACATTCACACTTTCGTACAGAAAAACGCCGGCCCTTTCGGGCCGGCGTCCGGGTTTATTCCGCTTCTCTTGCAGCCTTGCCGATCTCGAAGCCGCGGTTGAAGGCCGCTTCGTTCACCGGGTTGAGCTCGGGGCGCTTGGCTCCCAGCTTTTTGAAGGCCGTCTGCAATACGTTCTTTGCGGGCAGGACTTCGGTGTAGCCGATTATAGCGCCAGCTATCACCAGGTTCAGAACCTTGAGGTTGCCCAGCTCGTAGGCTATTGTGCCTGCGTCCACTTTGACGACCTTGATGTCGTCCCTGCCGGGGTCCTGCGTCACGACGGAGCTGTTCACAAACATCGTACCGCCCGGCGCTACGGCGTCCTTGAACCGCTGCATGGACGGGTCGTTCAGGACGACGACGTAGTCCGCCTGGGAGACCTTCGGCGCGCCGACGGGCTCGTCGGAGATGACGACATAGCAGTTGGCCGTGCCGCCGCGCATCTCCGCGCCGTAGCTGGGGAAGTAGGTCACGTACTTATCCGTCGTCTCGCAGGCCGTATAGCTCAGGAGCTGGCCGATGACCATGACGCCCTGGCCGCCGAAGCCGGCTATGATAAAAGATCTTTCCATGCCGCTCCCCCCTTACTTCGCGCGGAATTCCCCGAGCGGGAACTCCTTAAGTATGACGTTGTGCACATGGTCTAGCGACTCCAGCGGGCTCATGCCCCAGTTCGTCGGGCAGTTGGACACGAACTCCACGAAGGAAAATCCCTTGCCCTCCAGCTGGTACTGAAAGGCCTTCTTGACAGCGGCCTTTGCCTTTCTGGCGTTCGGCACGTCGGCCAGCGTTACGCGCGCGATATAGGCCGGAGCTTCGAGCTGGCTGAGTATCTCGCACATGTGCAGGGGCGCGCCGTGCTCGCGCTCGTCGCGGCCGTAGGGCGTCGTCGTGGTCTTGACGCCGACCATCGTCGTAGGCGCCATCTGGCCGCCGGTCATGCCGTAGATGCCGTTGTTGACAAAGATTACCGTGAAGTTTTCACCCCTGTTGGCCGCGGACATCGTCTCCGCAAGGCCGATGGCAGCGAGGTCTCCGTCGCCCTGGTAGGTGAACACCAGCGTTTCGGGGCTGCAGCGCTTGAAGGAGCTCGCTATCGCGCAGGCCCTGCCGTGCGGGGCGGCGACGGTGTCCATATCGAAATAGGTGACCGCCAGGCCGCAGCAGCCGACGCCCTGCACATAGCAGGCGTTGTCCACCATGCCCAGCTCGTCCAGCACCTCCGTTATGACCTTGCACACGCTCGAGTGCATGCAGCCGGGGCAGAAGCCCGTCACAGCGCCCTCAAAGATCCCGGAAGGCCGGGAATATACTTTTTCCATCATTCTTCTCAGCCTCCTTATCTGCCGCAGAGAGCGCGTGCGGTCTCGACTATTGTGCTGCGGTCCAGGATCTGGCCGCCGGAGGACAGCGCCGTTTCTATCCTGGTCCGGCCGCGGACGACGTTCTCAACGTCCACGGTAAACTGGGCGGGTATCGCCATCTCCGCGCTGACGATGCCCTTGAGCGCGGCAAAGTTCAGCTTGTCATAGGCCTCGTCCGGGAAGGGATAGACCTTTTTGGGCCTTATGAGACCCGCCTTAATGCCTTCAGCGCGCAGAATGCCCACGGCGGACTTGGCTATGCGGCCGGAAATGCCGTAGGCCGTCAGGATGACCTCGGCGTCCCCGGTCATGTAGTCCTCGTACTCCACCTCGGTGGACTTCCAGCTCTCGTAGAGCGCGGCGTCGCGCCGGTTCATGTCCTCCTGGCTGATGCGGGTGTCCAGGCCGGGGCCGCACATGACCTTGTGCTGAGGTCCGCCCTTCTTGCCCGTGGCGGCCCAGGTCTTGGTCGCACGTATGGCGGCGACCTCCTCGGCACTCAGCGGCTCGGGCAGCACCACGGGCTCCATCATCGTGCCGGTGAAGCCGTCCATGAGCAGCAGCACGGGGTTCGAGTACTTATCGGCCAGCTCAAAGGCCTGCCAGGTCATGTCCACTGCCTCCTGGAGCGTGGACGGGGACAGCACCAGCATCTTGAAGCCGCCGTTGCCGCTGGCTTTGGTGGCCTGGGTATAGTCCTGCTGCGCTGGCTGTATGGTCCCGATGCCGGGGCCGCCGCGCTGAAAGTTTGCCACAACGACAGGCAGCCGTGCGCCGGCCATCCAGCTTATCGCCTCGCTCTTGAGCGAGATGCCGCAGCTGGAAGAGCTGGTCATGCTCCGCACTCCGGCCGCAGCCGCGCCGTAGGCCATATTTGCCGAGGCGACCTCGCTCTCGCCCTGGATGAAAACGCCGCCCACCTGGGGCATACGCCTGGCAAAATACTCCGGCACATCGTTCTGGGGCGTGATGGGATAGCCGGCAAAGAACCGGCAGCCTGCCCTGACGGCGGTCTCCGCCACGGCTTCGCAGCCCTTCATAAAGATCTTCTCCGACATCTCACTTCACCTCCCTGTAGACGCTTATCGCAGCGTCCGGACAGATGGTGGCGCACATGGCACAGCCGATGCAGGCCTCCGGATTCACAGGCACCACGTACTGGTAGCCCTTTGAGTTGACGGCGTCAGTTGTTGCCAGCACTTTCTGCGGGCAGGTATTGACGCAGTACAGGCAGCTTTTGCAGGCTTCGGTGTATATCTCCACTCTGCCTTTGGCCATTTCGTTTACCACTCCTTCACTGATTATTCGCCACGCATCCCCGAACCTTCCAACCACTCAGGGACGGTATTGAGCCGGATCGGGAGCAGGGGCTCCCTCACCCGCCCTGCCAATTCGCTGCAAAGTTCCTCCAGCGCGCAGACGAACCTCGGGTGCTCGTCCGGGAACAGCTCCCCGAAACGCCGCAGGCCCTCGGTCACATCCTCCTCCGTCGTCCCGGGACCCAGATTCGGATTGGCAACCAGGCTGAACTCGCCCAGCCGCGCAGCGCCCAGGACCCTGCGCATTGTTATTTCTATGTCCTCCCGCCGGCCGGACCAGGGCCTGAACGGATTAACGATATACAAAACCAGTGTCTCTTCGCCCCTCAACAGCTGCGAGAACTGCCCTATCATGTGCGAGCCGTGCGCTCCGCCGCCGACGTCCAGCAGCACTGCCGAGCCCTCGTCCCTGAGCGCCTCAGCAGTGCCCGGAGCCACCGTCGGCGCGTCCAGATACTGGGCCTGGAAGTGGAATGTCACTCCATGACGCTCAAGCTCCACCTCGCAGTCCCGCGCGCGAAAAAGCGGCTTGGTCTGGTCCATATCGAAAAAGTGGACCGCTCTTCCGCCCACGCGTGCCAGTCTGAGCGCAAGGTTCACGGCGGTTTCCGTCTTGCCGGAACCCGCCTCGCCTATTAATACGATATTCTTTGCTTTGCCAATGAATTCCTCAGCCATTTGTACCTCGAAAGACAAAAATTTCACGCATTATCACGGCGCTTCATGAAATTAATTATATGTTAATTTCTCCAATTATGCAAGCGAATTACAAAAAGACGCCCCGCCGTTATGCGCGGCGGGGCGCCCGATGCTTTTTAGTCCTGATCCCAGTTGTGCCAGACGTTCTGCACGTCGTCGTTGTCCTCCAGGAACTCCAGGAGCTTCTCCATGTTCTTGATGTCCTCTTCGCTGGAAATCCCGGAGTTTTCAGAACTTTTGGGGCGACTTTGCAGGACTCGAACAAATTTTTATCCTGGGTGTATGTCACAACAAAATTATACTGCAAAATCACAATTAGTCAAGCGAAAAAAAGGAGCCGCCGTGAAGCAGCTCCTAATTGATTACTCCGTCTTTTCCTGGTTAATAGCGTTATTAAGGCGCTCACTCTGAGAGCCGAAATAGAAGCTGATAACCACCGTGAACACAGTCATAACTTGCTCTTGGCTCACTTTGCCGACAATAGCCAGATAGCAAAACACCGCCGTCAGCAAAATGGTAACGATTGATTTAACCGTGCAAAGCCGGTTGATGATTTTCTCTTTCATCGAATCCCCTCACTCGAAGATGTACTTAATCCCCTTCTCCAGCATGAAATCTTTTTCCTTCTTTTGTAGCTCATCCATTTTGGCTAAGGCTTCGTGCATATCCCCATTGCAATGAGCGTCAGGGATACGTTGTACAGCCTTAGCGATAGCCTCAATTCCAATGCTGTTTGCACGGGAAGTCTGCATCATCACTAAAATAAGCGTTTCAATATTTGTATCTCGTTCGGCTTGCTTCTTTTCGTTGGCCTCCACCTTCCGCTTAATCCACCATGCACCAATGCCCGTGATAGCGGCGGGGATGCCAAACCAAGCTACAATATCAATAAGTTCCATGTCGCCTCCCTCCTTATCCGTAGGCATAGTAACAGATTGTACCGCTGGCAACCATCTTAGTGCCATTGGACGGGTACATAAGCTCAACGGCTTCAAACTCATCTCCACTACCGAAAGACGCAATGAGGCCACCCATAGCCTTGATGTAGCTACCAGACAGCTTCCAGCCGGTAAACGGTGCTGTCCTTGAGTAGTAGGCAGGAGAACAGAAGCCGCCACCAGCGGCATCTTCTCTTGGGGAGAACGGCAACCCGGAAATGCTGATTTCAGTGTTGCTGGACGCACTGACAGTAATATCAATGTAGAAGCCCAAAATCACATAAGAGCCAATCTTGATATACCACCCTGTCTTTGTACCAGAGCCAGAGCAATAAGGACTCCATGTGCCTACGGTGGGTGTCGTGCCGCCGCCGCTTAGGGCGCTCTGAATGGCCTGTTGTACTCCATACGGTGTAACGGCTTTATTCTGGGTTGTGGAGTCCACGGTATTAGTGAGGATGGTTTTGCCGTAATAGGATGTAGAGGCAACCATACCATCCACCATAACCCAATATGAACCGTCGAACACAAAGTCCTTAACCTCTCCAGAATACCACTTGTAGCCCATACTCGCCGTAGAACCGTAGCTCTTAATTGCATAAGCGCCGGTGTTATTGACATTCATGGTAGGCGAATTGGCCGTATTGCCTGAGTCAAACTTAACCCGGATGCTCGTACCAGTTACAGGAGCGGGAAAGCCCTTGCAGGTAACAACCTTGGCAGATGTGCTTGCGCCAGTTGAGCAAGTACCATACCGCAATCCAGCACCCTCAATATCTTCCGCTTTAAGGCCACTGGTGCTTCCTCCAAACTCAACATCCCCGCTGACAGTGATACCGCCATTGACGTTTACAGGGACATTAAAATTGAAGTCTTCGTTGCTCCAATCAAAGATGGGCTTACTATTTACGGGAGTTAAAGGCGACTCAACTAAATTGAGCTTATCTTGGATTCTCGCCTGGAAGGTGTATCCTGAATGATAATCAAGTCCAGTAATGGTGATGTCCGCAGAATAGGATTTACCGCTGAAGCTTGGTGAGGCAGTTACCCAGTTGCCATATGAACCGCCGTCCTTCTTATAGCGATATTGGACTACCGGGGAATTGTTGACTGCTCCAAAGCTCCCGCTAAAACAGTTGCCACTTAGCGTAAATGTCAGTTCGCCGTTACCGTCCATGTAGACATCGCTGATTTCAACCGTTGGTTTAACATAGTCTACAATAGGCACAACGACTGTCTCAGTACCAAGCAGTCCACGGCTGTCTGTTGCGGAGAAAGTGTATTTTGTGGCCTTAGAATCTACAAATGTGCCTGTGCTGGTGTTGAATGCAAAAGAGCCATTTGAAGCCTTTACAGAGGCAATAGACGCTCCATTCTGAGGCGTGGCCGTCATATTATAATAAGCGTCAGAATATCCAGGGACTAATACACTGCTATCCCCAGTCAGCGCAACAATCGCTGAATCGGTGTCGTAAATATCAACTTCAATAACTGGCACATCATCAGCAAAAGTTGACGCAATGAACGTAGTGGAATACTCACCATAGTAAGAGCCGTTATAGTATGTTTTACAGTTGAGCGTACCTTCCATAGATGACTTGTCCGGGCCAAGTTCATCATAAAAAGTCTCTGGAATAGTCCAAGTATAAGCGTTTCCTCCTGGAACTCCAGTAACGACTGTGCCGCTCAGTTTACCAAAGGTATATGTTACATCGTGTGTCCACCCGCTCCCGGTGTCGGTTGCAATAACAAGAGTCGCCATATTCCCAATCTGAGCCGGGTTTTGGTAGATACGGGACGGCTCAGGCATCTTGGTAAGCTCCCAACTCCCGCTAATGCTCTTATCACCCGTAACGAATGTAACAGGTAAAGTAAGCTCACCATTTTCATCGTGGCTGACAGTAAAAGAGCCGGCGACACTGCCATAGACATCACCGGGAATAATAACAATGCTTGGGTTTTCGTCGTGGTAAACCTCTTCCTCACCGATTGTTAAGCTTGTTTCATCAACCTCCGGGAAATATACAATATTTAGTCCGTTAGGCTCTTGCTTGATTTCCCATTCGATTAAGGAAGTGTTTTGAAGATAATTTCGTGTCTGTTTGCAGTTAATCGTGAATCGCCAGCCATAGTAGCCAGGATTTACAACATCGTTATAGGCTACAAGCTGTAAAGAGAATGTATCTGCCATGTTTTCCCTCCTTATCCAACCCAGAAGCAACCTGTACGGCCATTCCCGTAATCCTCAAAACGGCTATATTCACCAATGATAAGGTATGTATTGGCGTGGAGGTTAGCGGCATCGACACCCTGATTATTTGCCGTCAACATTACTTGGCTTCCCTTGGAAACAGTTATACCGTCCTCTGTGACAAGTGTAGTCATATCGCTATCACTGTGAGAAATTGTCAACCCATCATCATTGAGGGTAAAACCACGCTCAGTTGTGATACTTGTTACCCCGTCATTAAGGACTTCTTGGATTTTAATATCAATGGCATCGGCTGAAATAGTAGTGTTAAGCCTCTCAGTAAGAGACACAATACTTTCATCCGTTGCATCAAGCCGGTTGTTCGTGTTCTTATTGATTTCTTCGACGCTTGCCAAAATAGAATCAGTGTTCAGAGAAATTGCAGAAATTTTACTGCTGTTTTCCTGTACATCACCGGCAACAAGCTCAATTTGCTTTTCAGCCTTGTCCACCTTGGCGTAAGTCTGTTTGAGTACGTCTCCCAAGGAAGATGGGTTATCGGCGGTTTCGGCCTCATCGTCATCATATGTGAAGCCGGTTTGCTCACTGAATGCGCCGTTATATTCAATCGTGTCATCCAGTACAAATGACATGACAATGCTATCATCCTTAGTTGTCAATGCAATTTTATCACCGATTTCCAGTAAAAAATTGCCCCGCCAAGAGCACTCAAACTGATTGATGGTTAAACCACCCACGGCGGCAACTGCGTCCTCAACCATAGTGGAAATCTCAGTGCTGTCAAGCATTGTCCAAAAGGCGTTGTCTCTTACATATTGGGTGCTGCCTGTCTGGGTAGTTGAAGCAGAGATATTATCTCCAAGTTCTGTAACATGAACGATTGTGCCAAGTCTACGGCTGTTCGAGCTATCCAAAGTAGAATACTTGGCCTTTGTGATACTCAAATCCGCACTGGCATCTTTGTCCAACCGCTTGAACACAAGTTTATTATTCGCATCGACATAGTAGATTGTCTGTGTGGCTTCCGCAATATCATTCAGAGCGTCTCTAAGGCTCTCTGTACCCTCGAAGTTGGCTCCCCCTTGATACACCTTAGAGAAACAGGTTTCGCCGCTCCCAAGCCCTTTAATATCGGTTCCTGACGCTCCCAGAACAGTAGCGCATACGGCGGCTAAATCCAGCGGACTATAAGGCGCAGAGATTGGGAGTTCACTGGTGTACCGTGCCGCTGCGTCATAAATCAAGTCATATCCGTAGATGGTAAGCTCATTCGTGTTTTCATCCCGCCGTGACTGAGTGATATAGAATGTTGGCGTGGTGTACACATACTCACTGCCCGTACCAAAAGCAATCTTAATGCTGTGCTGGGTGGTAAGGTAGTCAACCTCACGATTGCTGTCTAAGATTTTTACATTCAATTTCTGGCAAATTCCAAAGCCAAAGAATTTACCTTCCTCACAGACTCTCTCAATAGATACACTTATCAGCTTATCGCTGTAAGTGAATGTGTCCACCAGGGCAGAGGCGTTATATACCTCCACCCTGGCAGTAATCTTTCTTACAGGAGAGTCAATCATATTTACAATGTTGGTAGACGCTGAAAGCATAATATCCTCTCCTTACAGTTCAATAAATTGCAAGACAAATGCCTTGTACATTACCTTTCCAACCTGGATTGTGTAATACTCGACTGTATCAGTCGGGATAATGCAAGAAACATTTGTCTCAAGCTCATTGGTTCTTGGATTGCGAAAAGAGATGGAAACGCTGAAATCATCAATAGCGCTCTGGAGAGCGGCCATAGCCGTATCATCCAGAGGAATAATCCCCACTTCAAGAGTCCGTTTGTTATTGATGTAGTCAACAACCGTATCCCCATTTGCGTTTGTAAGCGCAGTATAGTTTTTGCTGTTTGTGACTTTCAGCGCATTTACATATGCAGAGAAGTCCACATCTCCAATCTTAAAATAGGCCAAGTGTTTCCACCTCCTTTACACGAGTTTCAGCGGCAAACTTCCCGTCTGCCTTGTCAAAGCATTGATGCTATCCACGCTAATCTTGCCAAAAGTCTTGCCATCGACTTGCAGGATAATATCACGAGCACCGTCATTACCTCCGCCCAGCTTGTCCTTCAGCATTTCTGCAAGCCTATCAAGCCAAGCAGTGTTTCTCTCCAGCGGGACGATAGCCTCAGCTCCATCCTCTCCCAATCCACCAATCTTACCGTCGCCATAGCCAAACAAAGTCGGCTCATCAAAGACACCGCCCAGCTTATACCACTCCACGGAGAATTTAGGGATTTGTGGAGGGTTCAAGCTAAACTTGCCGGTAATAGAGAAGTGTGGGAGCTTGATTTTAGGCAACTCCCACTTAAAGTTGAAGAAGCCCTTAATCTTTTCGATTGCGTTAGAGACAATATTTTTTGCGCTTTCAAAAATACTGCTGAATTTATCTTTGATAGCATTCAAAATATTAGAGACGGTGTTCTTTGCGCTTTCAAGTTTGCTCTTAATGGTATCAACCATAGCAGAGAGCTTTCCGTTGGTAAGGTTATCAATGAAGGTGTATCCAGCAGAGTAATAACCCTTAATGGCCTCCATAGATGCAGCAACAATACCCTTAACGCCGCCACCGTGTTCCTCATAAGCCGCCTTGATATTGTTGAGCTTTTCGGAAATGGTGTCCTTTGCGGCCTGCATCACAGTACCCATCGTTTCTTTGACTTGGTTGAATTTCTCAGAAACAGTGTCCTTGATATTTGAAGTAACTGTACCAACCGTAGTTTTGATTGCATTCCACTTCTCAGACACAGCAGTTTTGATATTGTCTACGACATTGCCAACCGTAGTCTTGATTGAGTTCCATTTCTCGGATACGGTAGTTTTGATATTATCAACCGTGTTTGAAACCGATGTCTTAATATCGTTCCACTTATTGGAAACAGCAGTCTTGATGTTATCGACTGTCTTAGAAACGCCGTCTTTGATTGCGTTCCATTTATTTGTAACAGCGGTTTTGATATTTTCGACTGTATTGGAAACCGCATCTTTGATTGCGTTCCATTTTTCAGAAACAACAGTCTTAATTTTGTCGATGGTGTTGGAGATTGCCTCCTTCATGTTATTGAATACTTCCTTAACCTTATCAACGGCGGCAGTAACCCAACCGACAATGGCATCCCAAACTTCCTTGGTTTTGGCCTTAATTTCATCCCAGTGTTGGACACAAAGGACGATAGCGGCAACCAGGGCGGCGATACCAGCCACAACAGCGGCAATGATGCCAATAACAGGCGCAGATACAACTGCTGTAACAGCCATTACAGTGTTATATATACCAAGCGCAGTTGACACAGCAGAAATGGCAACAGCAATACCGGCAACGATAGTGGCAATGGTAGAAACCAGCGTCCAGTTGTCGGCAATCCAGCCGATAACCGTACCGATAGCGTCACCAACACCAGAAAGCGCTTCTTTAATGGACGGGAGATACTTGTCTGCAACCTCCTGGATGTGCGGAGCAAGTTCAGCCATCACCTCTGCTGCAAGCTCAGAGAGAGCCGTCAGCACTGGTTGTACGGCCTCACCAAGTTTCGCCATAGATTCAGTCATCTTGGCGTTTGCTTCGTTCTGAGCAAGGATACCAGCGGCATTTTCCTCATATTTAGTGGCGGCTTCGTCATAAATGCCATTCAGCGTCTCTCTGATAAGTTGCTCACGCTCCGCTGAACTTGTACAGGCATCGAGCTTTGCCTGGAAGTCCTCTTCCGCAACACCAGCCCAGTTAAGAGCGTCGGCCAGAGAACCAGTCAGAGTACCTGTCTTAGAGGTTTCGTTTGCCGCCTCCGTCAATCCCTCGATTGGAAGACTGTCACCAAAGGTTGCGTATACGCCTTGGCAAATGTTTGTCCATTCGCTAAGGGCTTCTTGCTCCGTAGTCAGCTTCGCAAGATGGTTAGCGGCCTCTGTTGCCGTATCACCATCGCCAAGTACACGATACAAGTCGTTATATGTATCCTTGGCAACCGTGGCAGAGCTACCCGCCGCCTCAAATGCAGATACAAGTTTTGCTTGCGCTTCTCGGTATTCTTCAGTTGCGACAGTAGCGCCAACAAGAGCCGTAGCAGCACCGGCAACTGCACCAGCGGCAACTTTAAGGCCGGTTTTAGCAGCATCGCCAATTTTACTGAATCCAGTGCTAAACTTCTCAAGGGATACACCGCTCTTGCTTACAAACCCTTCTACTTCGCTCTTGGCGTTACTGATTGCGCTTTTAAGTTTGTCAATTTCAGCAGTGATTATGACTTTAAGCTCTTCATTCATCCTTATTGCTCACCCCCTTGAATCTCTTGTTGAAGGACTGCGCAAATTGTCTAAATCTCAGAGCTGACAATTCATCTTGCTTTACACTCTTGGCCTCTTCGTACTCCTTAGAATCAAAGAGCGTTGGGTAAGCCTCGCTGATACTTGGGATATTATTTGTGGAGTTATAAATTCTGGAGATACTTCTTCCAACCAAATCAGCAAGGATGTAGTCGAAAGAAGCCCTCTCCTGAGCCTCACGCTTTTGGACTCTTTTCTTGCTGTTGATTGCTCTTTCCAGCTCCGCAATCGTCATTTCCCAGAAATCATGCTCGGAAATACCGTAATCGAGTGCAACATCTAACCACCTGAAAACAATATCTGAGAACATAAGCGGGGGATTATTAGTCCTCCCGCTCGTTAGTTTTTTCCGCCTTTATCCTCCTTGGCATCCTTGCTAATCAAACCAGACACACGGTAAATGTCCAGGATAATAGGAATAAAATCCGTAGCGGTATTACCGTCATCCAGCCAAGCATCGAAGATGTCATAAGCGTCATTCAGACTAACCCCGTGGTTGAGCTGCTGCAAAGACGCATACAGGATATTTACCATTTCAGTGACAGTAGGCAGTCTATCGCCGTCACCAAAAATAGCCAGAGGATTACAGCCAAGCTGTTTCTCCAGAGCAATGGTGCTGCGGGTGTTAATTCTCAGTTTGTAATCTTTATTGCCAGCCGTAAAATCAACATATAACATAATTCATTACCTCTCTTTTTTTAGTTAAAGTGAGAGAGAGGAAGAGAGATAACCTCTCTCCCACTCCCCATCAATGGGTATGTTATTCCCACTCCATCTCGGAGTCAGGTTTAACACTCAGGATGTAAGTCAGTGCAGCATTGACACCCACAGCAGCCAGATGCACAGAGCAAGTTCCGCTAAAGGTGCAAGTGGTAGCGTCAGGCAGAGTAACCTGCCACCCGATGGAGCCGGTAAGTGCCATCAGCGTATCAAACTGTTCCTTCTCATAGAGGAAAGTGAAAGACAGGCTATCGCCATAATTCAGAATGCCGTCAGTGTACATATGGGCAGCATCGTCCAGAGTGGTAATCTCAATAGACTCACTGGTGCCACCCAGCTCAGGAATGTCCTGAAGATTAGTCAAATCTGTATAGCTGGGAGCCTCAGAGCTTGCCTTATAAGAGAGTTTAATTCCCTTAGAAATAACAGCCATAGTTATTTACCTCCTTAATATTGTTCAGAAGCCAATGCCTCAAAAGTCATTACCTTTTGAATCATTGTGCTGTTGTTGTCGTACAGTTCTCCGCTTGAAATTCTCGTAAATCCAATCGGACGGAGAACTGCATCAACTTGTGTTGCGTACTTCTGGATAGTAGCGATGTCATTAGCCCAAACCTTAACTTGGTAGCTAATGTAGCTGTATCCAAGCGTATCGCCATTTGCAGATGAATAATTGTTCATCTCCATGTAGCTGATACAGGGTACTTTCGTACCGCTTTTCAGCGTCATTTCATAATGTGTTGGAAGCACACTACTAAGGGCGGCAACCAACTGAGTGTGATAGTCAATCATCGCTGATGCCCTCCTTAATCAGTTGTGCGATTTTTTCACGGTTTTCATTTAGCGCTGGACGCATAAACGGTTGCGGCTTCTGCCCGGATGTGGTATGCCAGTTGCCCTTATCGTCCTGATAACACCACGGCACATCCTTACGGCCTCTCTCTTCTGCAAAAAGCCCAGTACCGTATTCAACATAAGGCGCATATTCAAGGGGAGTGTAGACAATGCCCACGATGTCACTCCCGCTGGTATCAACCTTACTGGTAATACTGCGTCTGAGCGCTCCCGTGTCTTTCGGGGCTTTCTTTTTGGCCTCTGCCTCAACGAGCGCACAAGCCTTACCGATTGCCCCTTCAAGTCTGCTGGTATCGCCAATCTTCTCAATCCCGTCCAAGACATTTTCTAACCCCTCGAATTTAATCGCCATTACAATTCCCCCATGAAAATCTGGTGGAATCGCCCTTGTGCCTGCACATAAAGCACTTTCAGCTTTTTGTCGCCATACTGGATAACATAGGTGTCATCCATGTCAGCGTGTGTCAGGCCAATGTAGGCTGCGTCCTTGTAGTTGATATTGTCTTGGATGGTTTGCGAAGTAACAAAAATCGCCATCTTTACAGTTCCTTGTACCGTGGGTGAAAGTGTGGGCTGGCCGTAGCCGTCATCGTCCCCATAGGTGTAGTAGTCATAAAGACGCATAGATACACCAATCATGCAATCACCCCAATACTGTAATCTTGCGTTTCCTATCCAGTACGGCTTGAATGTCCGCAGGATAGCCGTCAATATAGCTTTCGCTCACTCCGCTGTAAGACTGAGAGGCAAGCCCCTCCGTATTCATTCGATTCAGTTTGATAACCGCAATCTTTTCAGCACAAATTTGCAGCTCATAATCTACCTTGCGCTTGCAATATGCCTCGACTTCTGCCAAAGCGTGTTTCAGAGCAAGGCCAATTTGAGCGTCTGCGAAGTTTTCGCTTGCTTCGCCAAGCATAACTTTAATTTCGTCAATCATAGTCAATCCCTCCTTAAATCATGTGCGGGGACAGGGAACAGCCCCCACCCCCGCACTTTTGGGAACTATGAAATCAAGCAGCTTTCTTGGAAAGCTCACAAATCTTGGTTGCGTCAACCAGAGCGCAGATGTAAGCAGTACGCAGATACACACTGTTGGTACGCTTGTCAGCGTCTCTGTCCTGCTCAACCTCAACGTCCTTCTTCATAAAGAGCTTGACAGCCTCGTTAGTCATAACATAAGCCTTATCAGTCAGAGCCTTGGTGCAAATCACAGGGATACCGCAGATAGTACCAACCTGTCCGTTGTAGATAACCTGTCCCATCTGAGCGGCCTTATAATCCGCATCCTTACGCAGAGAGGCTTTCCAAGCGTTAGGAATGACAAGGAACAGCTTGCTCTCGTCCTCCAGGTTAAGAGTAGAGATACCGTCAACAATGGCATCATAGCCAAAGTTGGTGAACTCAGAACTCAGAGTGGCCTTACCGCACTCGGTAATGAAGTCAGCAGTCATCTTGTTCACCATCACCTGATTTGCGCCCTTGAGCATATTGTCAACGATGGTGTTATCCTTCATAAAGTCCTCATCCAGATAATCAAAAGCCTGCTGCACCATCTTCACGGTGTAGTCAGTGCCAGCGTAAGTAATCTTGCCACGGGCAGAAGAAGTGTTACCCACACCAGCGGCCAGTTCCTCAGCAGTGCCAGAGTAGGTGTAGACATTGATAGTCTTAGTCATACCGGGATTCTGAGCCAGAGAGTTGTCAACCGTCATCAGGGAACGGGTATTGACAGCAGTAGTCAGCAAATCCTTAGCCTTAGCTTCGATAACCTTATTAGCAAAAACAGTGTTAGCCATAATTATTTACCTCCAATATAAATCAGTTGAAGAGCTTGGCATAAAGCTCCGGGTTTTTCTCCGCAAGCTCATTGATTTCGGCCAAACTCATCTTTTTGGCGCTCTCCTTGGTAATCTCACCAGAAGTAGTGGTATTTGCCTTGGGAGCATTGCCCGCCAGTCTCTTTTCCACTTCCGCCTTGACAGCGGCCTTAAACAGCTTGTCCAGCTTGTCGATATTGGCCTGAGAAGCCTCAATATCATCAGAAATGCTGATAATGTCAGCAAACTCAGCGCTCAGTCCACGGCTTGACAAAACGCTCTTCAGCTCGGAGCGGTTGCGCTCAATCTGAAATGCGGCAAGCTGTTCTTCCAGCTCTGCAATGCGGTTGTCCTTTTCAGCCTTAGCCCTCTCATCGCCGTCCAGCTTCGACAGGGAGAGTTGCTTTTCATATTTCTTTTGCTGTGTCTTCAGCGCCTGAGAGACACGCTTATCAGTCTCGCTCTGGAGTAGTGCAAGCACTTCCTCCTGCGTGTAGGTTTTGGTTTCCTCAGTCTGAGTCTCGGTAGTCTGAGCCTCAGTTACAACACCGGTGTTTTCAATATTTTCAGCCATTAAAATTACCTCCTAAGTTGCGCCTCACGAGCGCCCCTTGACAAATCTTGTAGGTTGTTAGTTAGCGTCCAACCCCCTAAATGACAAAAGAGATAGACTGTAAAGCCTATCTCCTTGCTGATTATTCAATTACTGGGATTATGGTGCATCGACAGTTGGGATGTACTGGAACAGGCATCCGGCCATCTACTGGGTAGCGCTTTTTGTGGAGCTTACCGCAGATTTCACAACGCCGCTCATCCTTGTCAGCCCATACCTCAACCTCTTTAACCCCATAATCCTTATATCGCTGTTGTGCCGCTTGTGTATTGATGTGTGCAATCTCAGTCCGTGCGATTCTGTCAGCGCAGTAATGGTTTGTGTTGAATTTCTCTTGCAACAGTTTCTTTAACTCGCTTGTTTTCTTGCCAGTCACTACACAATGCACAAGCTCTTCATTCAATGTCTCTCCCAACAGTTTGGTATTATCCCAAATACGCTCACTCCATGACTTGCCATCAGCACACCAGATAGAGTTAATCAACTGCTGCGCCTGTGCCTTATCCATAGTGGCAAACATAACTTGGCTTGGGAGGCTCACGGACTTGTACACATCCATGTACTGCTCCAAAAAGCGTTTCTGCATATACGCCATGCTCTTATCGCCAAGGCGTTGAAGCTCATGTTGGAGCTGTCCTTGCATTTCCCAATATTTATCAAGCCTATATAAATCTGCTGGGGTTGGTTCCTTGCCAGCGTCCTTCATTGCCTGGATTTTGTCATATAACGCCTCAAAATCTTTGATAATCCGCTCTGCGGATTTACGATAATACTTTACCAACTGTTTTTTGACATCACTCTCAGTCTTTTTGGCAAGCCTCTCTTGTGTCCTAAGTGTACGAGTCTGCCAATAGGTAAGGTTGTCCATTACACATCATCCTCTTCCTCATCTTCAACCTGATTAAAAGTAAAGAGGCTCATATTCGCCTCCTTCTGCTTCTGTACGGCCTCCAATTCTGCCTGGACATCATCCACAAAGGGAAGCTGCGCAAGCAGTGTAGCGTCGCTCACAGTGCCTTTGAGGGAGTTGATGAGCTGGATTGTCTCTGTCAGGTTGACGGGAAGATTGCGGACAAATCTAATGCCAATATCACGCCATACAGCGTCACTGGCCTTGAGATTGAGAACATTGCAAATAAGCTCAATTCTGCGCTGGAGCGCCTTTGTGAACTGAGCCACAATTCCAGAGGCAACATTTTCAAACCCAACAAGTTTATAGGCAAGTGCTGTGCCGCTCTGGGCAAGGAATGTTTCATCCGCCATATCCGGGCAAGCAGTTACCTTAAAGATGTTTTTCTTGATGTTGTCCAGCATATTGACAATTTGTGTGTCACTGGCATTTTTGGTGAGCCATCCGGCCTGTGCGCCGGTAGGAAGCAGAAGAACACGGCTTTCTTTCATAGCGGCAATGTCTTCATTCTCCGCATCAACACCAGTAAGGGTAAGATATGCGTCAACCCATGCGCTAAAATCGTCAATTTCAGAACTTTGCAGCTCATTGTAGGCATCGTTCAGAGAAATGATACAGTTAAAAATGTTGTCGCCAGTTTCGTTGAGCTTGAACACACTGACAGGGACATCTCCGAAGTGGTGAGGCACTTCACTGATAAGAGTCAGAGCGCCGCCCAAACCGTGCGCCTCATAGGTTTTTACCGTATCAGAAGAATAAACCTCTACGTTATAAATGTCGCTTTCATTGAATGCGTCGGTGTTGTACCAGCGCACAAAATAAAGAAGCTCGCAATCCAGAGTATTATCATAGATTGCGAAAGCATTGAGCGGATTTACCTGTGAATAGCGCACCTGAGCGTTTTTATCAATCCACTGGAGTTCATAACCTACATTATAAATAAGCGCATTGGTGAGCCACTGCATATCCTCAGAGTCAGAATCATTGTAGTTGATGACTTCCTGCACATCGTCAATATTTTGATTGCTCACATAGCTTACAGGCTTGCCCACAATGTATCCGCTGTATGTATCAGTGACAATCTTGCAGTAGTTTGTGACAATGTGGTTGCATTCCTTACTTGCGTCAGCGTAGCTTTTATTCATAATGATGTGCTTGCCATCGTAATAGTTTTTCCATTTCTGGAGCTTCGGTTGCTCATTAGTAATAAATTTCCCAATCATCCTTGTGAGCAAGTCGGTTGTCAGCTCCGTATCACGGTTAATACAAAACATCACATCACCCCTTACTCATAAACAACGCCGTATCTGTCAAACAAGGCTTTGACATCGGCATTTTTGAGAATTTTTTGCTGTTGGCCGTGGTTGAGAGAATCATACACAAGTTGAAGTGCGGCCTGGGTTTCGGATTTGACAGCGGCAACCTTTTCAATCAAGTCTTGTCTCTTCATCATTCCACCCCCAGTTCTTTCAGAGCGGCAACATAGTCAGCCTCAGTCGCATCCTCTGGAGCTGTAAGCTCTGTCACATTTCCGCTCTCATCCACCTCAACATAATTCTCAATGGAATCAGTGCCACCAATAAACAAAGTCTTGGCGTAAAGATGCTCTTGCACCTGTTCGCCGTGCTCATCCTCTGTATAATGAGGCTCTTTCCAATCAAAAGTCTTTCCTTCATCCGCATCATAGCGGGTGAGAACAAAGTCGCTATAAATCATTGTAGTATCCCCCTTAAACCAGTGTCACAGTCCAGCCCTTAGCCGTAGCAACTGCAATTTCCTCTGCTGTCAGTGTGTTGATTGCCCCGCCGTCTGTGAGAGAACCGGCCTCGCCTCTGAATTTGATTGTGTTAGTACCGCCAGAGGTTGCAAGATAGGCCGATGTATCGGGTAGACTGTTGATGGTTTCTACGGCGCTGTCATGGTTGTAGCGGCTATAATTTTCATTGGTTGTCCACCAATCTGGGTTATCTTTAAGTGCCTGGTATGTCACATCATCAGTTACTTTTGTGGCCGATGTAATTCCACTGTTGTCACCAATATACGAATCAGTAAAAATCCAACCAACTCTATTTGACAAATCAATGTTTTGACTTTTCATTTGAGCCGTCTTTGCAACGCCGTTATTAGTTGCAAAAGTTAATTTGTTTATTCTACCGCAAGAAGAAAATGTATTATTTAACATATTATATGTGACAGTCTTTGTTGTAACTGGGAAACCAATAATATAGTCGAGCACATAACATTGGACGAATAAATTGTTCAACGATGATTTATTGGAAAGGCATTCCAGTATGCTTTGTTTTACAGTTCTGAGAGAGGCGCAACCATTAAAGATAGAGCTTGCATTTGATGCTGTATTGATAGCAATCATAGTTTCGACAGCATCTGGTACTTCTTTTAGGTTTACGCATCCATTAAATAGCGAAACTAAATATGCCCATTGTTCAGCACCATCTTGAATTTCAATATTTCCAGATATTGTTTCAAGACTTTTCATGTCCATAAAAATACTGCTGGCCTCGTTTGCAGTTGCGCCGATTATAATTTTAGGCTTAAAATCCACTATATTGCTCGAACTAAACCAAGATGTGCATCTTCTTGGTTCAATAGTCACATTATTACCATAAGAATTGAAAAACCAATCCCATTTGCCATTGTAGTTCAGATATTCGCAATTCCCTGTAATATTGAATGCCTCCGGCGGCAAATCTCCACCACCGCCACCGCCTTGTACATCAACCACAACGTCTACATTCCTATCGCAATACTTTCCAGCAGTCGCCAGGGTGGTTGTACCATTGTCGGAAATGTTGATTTGAATATTAGGCATCGGACACCACCTCCCCATTGTAGACGGGCAGTGCTGCAATCGTATCAGCCACCATTTCCGCCTTATCTTCCTCTGTCCAGTAGTCAACGCCCTTGATAGGAGTATGGCCGTCTGCTCCGTCAGCCCCAGGAGTACCAGGAGCGCCGTCCGTACCATTCATAACATCAAAGCTCGAACTACCTTCGGCATCGGTGATACTCACTCTATTACCGCCGTCAATGGCCGTAATCTCCACGGTAGGGCTTACACCATCTTCACCGGGAGCACCATCCTTACCGTCTTTTCCGGGGGTTCCTGGAGCGCCTGGAGCGCCGTCAACACCATCTTTTCCCGGAGCGCCGTCTTGCCCGTCTTGTCCACGGGAGGGCTTGCCGGTGTCTACATCTCCGATGTACCAATTACCATTGTCTCCAATATGGGGAGTTACACCGTCCTTACCTGGACTTCCATCCTTGCCAGGAGCACCGTCCTTACCAGGCGCACCATCAGCGCCGTCTTCGCCCTTGATGTTAGCCCCAGCAACAGGCGGCATATCGCCCTCAGAGGGAGTCCATGTCAAATTGCCATCCGCATCAACAGAGGGAGTGTAATAGCCTCCATCGTCGCCCTTGAGCATTGATTGATGGACGCTGACAGAGCCAGCCTTGCTCTTGAGTTCAATACCCATTTAGCTCCCTCCTTTACTCAAAATAAATCGGTGTCTTAAAGCACAAACTCTCTCCATCGTGCAAAATTGCGTAAAAATACCGTCCAGAGAGAGCCGCTGTGTCAGCCGCCTTAAAATCAAACTGCCATGAGCCTAACTCCGCAATATATTTACCGTCTACAGTAATAATCACTTCGTCGTTTTCGTCGTACAAAACCATGCTGCAACCAATGGTAATAGGCTCATCGTTACCATCGGTGATAGTTGCAGAAATGCCCGTATCCTGTCCCGGTGTAAGATAGATACAGTCATACAGATATTCAACAGCCATTGTTAGCCTCCTTACAATCCAAGAGCTGTCTTGCTCATGGTTTTTAGTTTAGTGTTCGTATAAATATCGCTGTAAGCGTATCTGCAAGCGTCTATGGCGTGGCTCCACTCGTGCGTGGTGTCTTCTGTCCATTCGCCGGTTTGCTTGCTCTTGATATATGAGAAATTTTCCAGCTCATTTATAAAGTTCCTGCATTTTGGGTGTACAATAATCATGTTGTCCTGCAAGAACATAAGCCCAGCTTTTACGCTGTCTTTGCCCTTGGCGCAAGCCTCAGCCCTGATACCCTCATTCTTGAAAAACTGGATACTGCGTGGCTCTGCTGCGTCCACAAACACCTTAGTACGGTGTAGGTTCATATCCTTAATAGCCGTAGCCAGCTCTGACAGTTGACACCCGCTTTTGTAAAACTCATTGAACACATAAATTGTGTGGTTGTCCCTATCATAGAGCGTGTCAATGATTGCGCTCTTATCAATCCAACCCAAGTCCATCCCGGCTCTATGTTCAAGCCCAGCGGCTGCAAGCTCCATCGGATTAAACTCTTTTTCTTGCCAGTTGGTAATTACAAGCCCCTCAGAGTCCACGCCCCACAATCCGTCACAGAAGATTCTTGCTCTGGCCGGGTTGCGTGTGTACATTTCCTCAAGCTCTTTGATATATTGAGCGTTAAGAAAAGGGTTGTCCCTAAAGGTAGAGTGCAAATAAATGAACGACTGAGGCGGGTTTACTTCGCAGAAGTCATATAGCCAATGGTTACGGTTAATGGGGTTCCAGGCCATCAAAATTTGCTGATTTTCTGTATTTCCCCGTAAACGCAAGTTAAGCTGCTCCACAATCGGCTTTGGGACTTCATAAGCCTCTTCAATGAAAATTGCCCCGATATTATTCAAGGACAATAATTTTGTCTCTTCGTCCAAGCCCATGAAGATTATCTCTGAGCCGTTAGGAAATCGAATGGTGAAATCTGTCTCCCTAATTTTTACATACTCTGTCAGCTTCCACTTCGCCAAAATATCCTTAAACAAGCTAAAGCAAGTGTTTCTCAGGGTAGTACCGTAACGCCGACACACAAGGATTTTGATTTTCTCATTCAGCGCCCTTATAATCAATTTCTGAGTAATAAAATAGCTCTTAGCAGAACCAGCGCTCCCCATGTAGCACTCCCAGCGGTGGGAATAATCAAAAAGGAGCGGGTAAAATTTAGGCACGAATAACTTTTTGCTGAGTGTAAGGTTAATATCCATAGTCACTCACCCACATCAACCTTGATATTGATGGTGCTATCAATATTCGCCTCCAGCTTATCAGTGGGCTTCTGCCCCAGCGTATCCCGCACTACCTCATAAGCCTTAGTGTCACCACTCTTGGCTTTCTTCAGCAGAGCCAATGTCATCGCCGTCCAGTTATCAATATCCGGGTTATCCTTACAAGGCTGAGAGAGGGCAATTTCAAGCAGCTCTTTCAGCTCCTTTTTCCTGCGTCTGGCCTCTCCAGAAGCCTTGCCGCCCTTCCTTCCATACTCACGAGCTTGTTCCGAGGTTGGCACCTTCAAATTTTCAGTATTTCTTGCCACATTCTCACCTCCTACATTGTTAAACGCACAAGAGGGGATAGCAAACCACTACCCCCTCTGTAACGCATTCTAAGCCGCTCTGACGGCCTTTTATTTTTGATAGTCAAGCTATACTCCAAAAGCCATAAATTCTCTCACACGGCCTCTGGTAGCGTCTCTTGCTTATCGTACACATTGACAGGGTTATACACTCTGTTCTGGTGTCCGCCAAGTTCCTCATAATCAATGATTGCTTTAATCATGCCATATTTCTGAGCCTTATAGAGCGGGAACAGATAGCCGTAAGTCGTTTGTTCCTCGTGTCGGCAAGCAAACTCCCTGCCCTCTTTATAGTGCTTTTGCAGCTCGTGATTATCGACAATCCAAATACGCTTGGACTCAACAGAAATGATAGCAAGATAGTCATAGTCTGAGTGGATACATCCAGGCTGGTATGAATCATTCTCTACAAAATAGACTTCATCCTCACACAAGATATTCCCTGTCTGAGCAATGCGGGAGTCCATCTTTACATCAAGATATTTACTCTTGCCATCCCGTACAATCTCAATGTCTCCCTTATGCCAATACTCTTTATTGTCGCTTACGTCATTGAAATCATAATCGTTACCGTAAACAGATTGGAGGACTTGCATTACGATTGCTTCACCAACTTTTGCCCTCCTTAAATCTCCATTGAATTTTTTCAACATTATACAATTTCACATCTTCCTTTCTCCAAAGTGGATTTGTACATAATCTTTATGGTTTTTCCTATACTAACAAAAAAGCCCCCTACCGCTCTGCGGTACGGAGCAAACCTTACAGTCCAGAAGATAGCAGAGGCTCTACCTCACGCTACCTACTTGGCCGTAAGGAAAATAAACAAAAATAAATATTAAAATGGCAAATCGCCATCTTCAACGTCTTCACCAGAGAAATCATCATACTGTACTGGATTGTCCGTAGAGCCATATCTGTCAAATACAGGGTTCCCGTCAAAATCCTCTCCTTCATCGTCGTTGAATGGGAAATCGTCTCCTACTTCAATACCATTCTCTTTCTCGTTTTCATGTACAGTATCATTTTCTTTTTCTTTTTCATTTACATTCTCATTATCATTTACATTTACATTATCATTAACCTTATCATTAACATTATCATTAAGGTTTGCACCCCTTTGCATACCCTTTGCACCCTTTGCACCCTCCCGATAGAGGATAGATTTGACGGTGTTCTCTGGAACGCCCAGTTCGGCTGCAATCTCTTTAAGACTCAAACCACTCTCTTTAAGCTCCTGCACTCTCTCTTTGTCGATTTGTGTAGGACGGCCACCCTTTTTACCGCTCTCTACGGCTTTTTGATAGCGCTCTCTTGCTTTATTGAGATAGGGGATAGCTTGGACATACACCATATTCACGAATGGATTTTCTGAGTGCGGCTCAGTTCCGTACAAGCCATATTCGATAATGCCCCGATACGCCTCCAACTGTGCGTCTGCATCGGGAATGTAGTTGATTGCCTGATATGTACCCTCATAGATAAGGGCTGAATTTTTCTTCATGTTACTCATTTTCATTTCTCCTTTGCAACTAATGTTTTGATTACAGATTGTTATTGATTGTGTTTTCCAGCACTTGCTTGATATGCTGGTTACGGCTTAAAATCCGCTCCAGCGCAGTATCTCTGTCAAAAGTGCTGATAATCTCACCGTTTTCATTCTTTACGGCGAATCCGTTTTGTGTACTCACAATTTCTTTCATTTCACTCTGCTCCTTTCTGTGTAAGGTTCTGGAAGTATGGTTGAGAGTAATACTCTTCCACTGCTTCTTGTAGCTCAGGGGAGTTGGTGTAAAGCCAAATCGTCTTGCGACAGTCGTACTTGTCCACCGCCACCTTGAACGGCACAAAACCCTTTTTCGTCAAAAACTCGTATAGCCAGAGTTTGCGACATACATAAGTCCGTGATTCCATTTTGCATTGCTCCTTTCCCTTATTTTGGTGTTATCTTCTTCCTTCCTATATGACTAAACTCTCCGCCTCCGTAATGCCCGTTTAACCTCATTGGTTAGCTGAGGGCAATTCAGAATTTTTCGACTGATTTTGGGCATTTTTTGTATGGTTTTGAATTTGTCCCCTTATAGCTATTTATCGTTTTGGAGGGGAAATGTCCGTTATTCAACGGCTCTCTGAGGGTTTCTCATCAAGTTTAGAGCGCCAAGTCACCCTTGGAACAATCCGTTTATCAACGATAAAAGGGTAGATTGAACTTCAAAAAACATACCGTCTTAATTCTTCCTCATACTTTATGGGTGGTTCATTTTTGTTCCCTTATAGCTATTTATCGTTTTGGCAAGGAAGAATCCGTTGTTCATCGTCGTTTCAACAGTTTGTCCCTATGTTTAGAACGGTGAGCCGCCCTTGGGAGTGTCCGTTAATCAACGGTGGGAAAGCTGGGAAAGACTTTCAAAAACATAGCGTTACTATCCACTATAGCGCCTCATCAAGTGCTCTCCGTTGCCTTGTGTCCCAACGGGTTTTAAGCACATTCTATTTTCAAACAGCGCTAAAACCATGAAGCACACAGCCTCCGTATTCCCTCATATATACGCCAAATGTCTTGCCTCCGAAGCATCGTCAGTAATCGGCGCTTCAAAGGTTGAGTCCAGAATTATTCGATTGATATTGCTGATTATTTGTAAAAAATTTTGAAGCATATATTATTCTCCATTACTACACCACATCAAGCACCCGAAAAATCCTTGTGCCACAACGGGTTTAAGGCGCTCATTTTTGTCAACACACTCAAAAAAGGGCATAAAAAAAACGGCACGGAAAAATCCGTACCGTTCTAAATGTATCGACTTATAGATTGTTGATGTAATCGCAGGTTCCCGCAACCAAATCCAGGCCAATTACACGCCCATTTTCAAGTTCATACTCGTAATTTGTAACCATGCTGGACTCATATTCATCAGTGGAATATACAAGCTGATTATATGACTGGCCTGGAGCCAGAGAAACGGAAAGCGTTCTTGAATCAGATTTTATGATTGTGTCGTTTTCATCTAAAAAGGAAACCGTGAACGCAATCCCCGATATAGCTCTATCGCTATTATTTGTGATTGTCCAAGTTTCCCTGTATGTAATGAAGTCCTCCAAAGTATCATCTACTTCACGGGTATCTTCGTCCAGATGGAAAGACAGAATATCATAGGTATCGAAATCTCCATCAGATACGCCGCCGCATCCAGCAAACAGGAACATGATTGAAACAGTTAAAAGCGAAGAAAGCAATCTTTTCATGTCTCTTACCCCTTTCATCAACTCCGCATTTTTCATAGGTTTTGCAATACGCTTTTGTTTTTGGACATCTTGATAATGTCCTCGTCACGCAAGCTCTCAAGATATATCTGTGTAATGCGGATGTTTTCATGCCCCAGCAGACGGCTGATGGTATATAAGTCTGTCCCCATCCTAATCTGTGCTTGCGCCCAGGTATGTCGGCAAGTATGAGGGCTTACCCTTACATCATCAATCCCTTCACCACGCCGCTTGAGAATATGTTCAACGGCGCTGTTGGTGAGCTGCTTGCCATGAAACGAAAGGAAATAATAATCGTCAACTGCTTTGTAGGAGAAGTAGTTTTCCCGCACTCTGTCAAATCTGAGCATCGCTTTTCTCAGCGGAGCGGAAATGGGGACAACCCTTTGCTTATGGTTTTTGCCATTGGCAATCAAAATGTAGTCATCGTGGATGTGCTCTGGCTTGATACTGTAAAGCTCTGCGCACCGTATCCCCGTCTCAAAGAAGGTGGTTATGATTGCGTAATCCCTTACGTCCAGAAAGTCATTGCCCTTGCAACTCCCCAGAAGGATACGCACATCTTTGGGAGAAAACGCCTTGATAACTGGCTTGTCTTGCTTAACCCACGGATAGGCACGGCCTTGAGTGTTAAAGCCTCCAATTCCCTCAGAAAAACAGTAAGAAATGAAACTCTTAGAGGCTTTGAGTAGGCTGTTGATATAAGTACCCTTGTGCTTCTTTCCCACCAAAATCTGCTGAAATTTCTTGACGCTTGCCATAGTCACATCCTCAATGTCTGTGACACCAATCTCAGTTAAGACTTGCTGGAAAATGTTCAGTGCCGTCCTGTACCCTTTGATTGTCTTGGGAGTGTAGCGCCTTACCTCACACTCCACCAGATACTCCTTGATTGCCGCTTGTACTGTCACCATAATCACCTCATGTTTGTCACAGGTGAAGGGTGAATGTTTATCGGCCTAACTCGCTTGTATGTCACAACTGCCGCCTTTTGGCAATTTTCGAGCAATCCGATTTTATAACTTTTTCACCCTGTTCCTGCAACTATTTGAGTGAAATACACCCAAAAAGGTGATTATTCGAGTTTTACTCACTCCTGATCCCAGTTGTGCCAGACGTTCTGGACGTCGTCGTTATCCTCGAACATATCGAGCATCTTCTGCATATTCTTGATATCCGTCTCGTCCGTGAGCTTGATATAGGTCTGCGGGACCATCTCGACCTGGGCCGAGAGCAGCTCATAGCCGTGGCCGGTGAGATACTCCGCGACTGCGGTGACGTCGTCCGTGCCGGTGGAGACGGAGAACACGTCGCCGTCCTCTTCAATATCCTCAGCGCCGGCCTCCAGCGCATCCTCCATGACCTTGTCCTCTTCAAGCTCGCCGTCCTCGTTGTTCACGACGATGACGCCCTTGCGGTCGAAGCTCCAGGAGACGCAGCCCGCGGCGCCCATGTTGCCGTTGTTCTTATCGAAGGCATGACGGACTTCTGACGCCGTTCTGTTACGGTTATCCGTCATGGCCTCGACTATGACTGCCACGCCGCTGGGGCCGTAGCCCTCGTAGGTGATGGACTCGTAGTTATCGGTATTGCCGCTGCCGAGGGCCTTTTCGATGGTCCTCTTGATGTTGTCGTTCGGCATGTTCGCAGCCTTGGCCTTGGTGATGACAGCAGCAAGGCGGGAGTTGTTTGCCGGGTCTCCGCTGCCGCCTTCCTTGACCGCGACGATCATCTCACGCGCGATCTTGGTGAAGGCCTGGGCTCTTTTGGCGTCCTGCGCGCCCTTGGTTTTCTGTATATTATGCCACTTGGAATGTCCGGACATTGCTATCAAACCCCTAGCGTATAAATTTCCCTGTTATTTTAGCACTTACGCGGCGTTTAGGCAAGTCCAAATATCATCCGTTCGCAAAAGACGGACCGGGCCGACGTCTCCGTCCGCCCGGTCCCGGTCACAGCCCTCAAGTCCGGGCCGTGGGTATTATCAGCATCCGCCCTTCTACGCACTCCGCGTCCTCCAGCCCGTTCTGGGCTGCGATAAGCTTTGCCGTGGAGTGGTACTTTTTCCCGAGCGCCCAGAGGCTCTGCCCCTTTGCCGCCCGTATCACCGTCACGGAGGGCAGCTCCGCGGCGTCCAGCGGCTCACCGCAGATTATGGACTCGATCTGGCTTATACACAGCTTGCGCACGGCCAGCAGCTCAAAGTCTATCAGCAGCCGCACGTCCAAGCCGCCCGCCGACGGCGCCGCTCCACACTCCGCACAGCTTGCACGCACCAGCGCGGCATATTCGTTCTCGCCCAGCTCCGCAGGCGCTTCAGCGTTCAGCCTGCGCGAAACGGAGTAAACGGCCCCGTCCGCACCCATGTATATCACCGTCACAAACACGGGGCATTTGAGCGTGCCGCCCTCGCAGCTCGCCGTACCCGTCCGGCAGATGACACGGCATACGGTCTGCGCCGCGGGCGAGGCGGGCAGGCTCTCGTGTACGGCGGAGCGCACGGTGCTCCGGCGCTGGACACAGCCCATCTCGCACTCGGACCTCTCTACCTCAAGCTCGCGGCTGTTGCTATAGCAGTCGGTTACGCAGCTGATGCGTATACTGTCCGTGCACACTGCCTGGGAAACGAGGTGGAACTCTGCCGTTATGCCCCTCTCTCCGCCCGAGAGAGTGCCGGGCTCCACGTACTCCGCCGTCAACAGGCTGTAGATGCTGCAATCCGGGCTGGAGAGCTCCCCGTCCGTCTCCAGCATCTGCGAAAACTCTGTCTCGAAGCCTGCGGGTACCGGCTCGCCAGTCTCGGCGGACTCATAGAGCAGCGCCAGTCTCACCGTCCCCGTGAACACCAGTTTGGAGCCCACGGAACGTGTGGAGCCCGCCACGATGTCCACGCCGTGCCAGAGTATCTCGCCCAGAGCGGGCTGGCCCGGCTGCAGGCGGTACTCGTCCGAGACGACGAAGGTCTTTTCGCGCACACAGACCACAGGACTTATTGTGCAGCCGTCCGTTTGCGCCTCCACGCTCTCCGCGCCCTCGCCCTCGATCCCGTCGCAGAATTTGAGTTCGGTATGTACATAGCACTCCACGTTCGCCGCGACCACCGCGCGGACCAGCAGCTTCCTCGGGTTGAGCATACGCGCCTCCACGGCGGTGACGCTCAGCATGGCCACCGGTATGCTCTCCTGCGTGACGCCGGGAGCGTCCAGACTCAGCTCGATGGGCAGCGCCGCGCCGAGCACGCAGGTCTTGCCGCCGCCCTCCGGCGCATACAGCACCGTTGCTGCCACTCCCGCCGTGACGCTCACCCTGCCGTCCTGCACCTCTTTGCCCTTTATTATCACCGTGCCTTCGGCGCAGAGAACGCGCTCCACGTCCGGCATAGTGTCGGGTACGACGGTCTCCGCCGCCTGTTCAACGGGCATTGCGTACTCGAACACCTTCTCACAGCAGGCTATGCCGCTGCGCTTCATTGACACTTCCATTGCTATTCCCCCTGCCGTAGTTTCTGTAAAACTTATGCGGCGGGGGAGCTGTCTATTACTCCGGCTCGTACCCGGAACGCAGGCGCATGATGAGCCTGGATATGAATGCGGGCAGTTTTATGACTATTATCCTCATTTCACAACCTCCTAACGGCAGCGCAGAAGCCATATCCCGCCGCATATGAGCGCTATCGCCAGCGCAAACCACCAAAATCCCGGCGGCAGCACCAACGCAAGGATGATCAGCACCCCGGCCACAATGACCAGGCAGCCCAGCTTATTACCGTTCCCCCGCCTCCGGCACATAAAAACACCCCCCGCGCACAATGCAGCATCACACTGCATTATATGCGGGAGGCGCCTGTAACGTTACTTTTCCCATTCCTTGTACTTTGCGGATATCTCATAGAGCCGCGCGTAGCTCAGGTGACGGCTGGCGTTTATCTTCCCCTCGTCCATGGCCTCGCGGACTGCGCAGCCTGGCTCCTTCAGGTGAGCGCAGTCGTCAAAGCGGCACTTGCCTATGTATGGCCCGAACTCTGGGAAGCAGAACTGCAATTCTTCCTTTGGTATGGGCGGCAGCTGCTCCATATCGAAGGAGGCAAAACCCGGCGTGTCGGCCACGAAGGCTCCGCCCGCCGGGAAGATCTCGACGTGCCGAGTCGTATGGCGGCCTCGGCCCAGCTTTTCGCTGACTACGCCGGTCTCAAGCCCAAGTCCGGGCTCCAGAGCGTTCAGCAGGCTGGATTTGCCCACGCCGGAGTTGCCGGAAAAGGCGCAGACCTTGCCGGCTATGCAGCCGCGCAGCTCCTCCACGCCCTCCCCCGTGACGGCGCTCGTCTCTATGACCCGGTAGCCGCTGGTGGCGTAGATGTCGCGCAGGCGGCTCACCCTGGCTGCGTCGGACTTGTTGATGCAGATGAGCACCTCGCAGCCCATGTGCTCCGCGAAGGCCGTGACCCTGTCAATGAGGAAAGGGTCCGTCACCGGATTCACCTCGGAGGCAACTGCGATCAGCAGGTCGATATTTGCGACGGCGGGACGTATGAAGAAGTTCTTCCTCGGCAGCAGCTTGTCTACCCGGCCCTTTCCGTTAGCGTCGAGCGATATCTCCACCCTGTCCCCGACGAGCGGGGACGAGCCGTCCAGCCGGAAACGGCCGCGTGCTCTGCACTCGACCGTTCCGCTTTCAGTTTTGACATAGTAGAAGCCGCTGAGGGCCTTTATGATGACGCCCTGCATCAATTCATGAATACGTAGCCCGGGTCTCCGCTCTCCTGGGGCGGGGTCGGACTGGGCGTGGGCTCAGGAGTCGGCGTGGTCTCCGGGCCAAGCGAGACCCAGATGAAGATACGCGTGTGCTCCTCAACGTCGCTATAGGCCTCTATGCTCTGGCGGATGACCGTACCCTCGTCGTAATCGCTGTGGACATAGGTCGTATCGCCGTAGCTGAGGTTGGAGCTCTCAATGCGCGAGATCGCATCCTTTTCCTCCAGACCGACGAGGTTGGGCATGGTCGCGACCTTGATGGAGGGGCCTGCGCTGACGGTCAGGAACACGGTGGAGCCCTCCGCAAGTTCCTCGCCCGGCGCAGGGTCAGTTGAGATAACGTAGTCCGTCGTCACACTGTCCGAGGCTTCCGTTTTGGCTATCTCCACGAGGAAGCCGGCGTTTTGCAGCTCGATCGTAGCTTCCTGGTACTGCTTGTTCGTAACGTCCGGGACAGTCGTCTGCTTGACGACGGTGCTCACCGTGAGCACAACGCGGATACCCTCCGGGACTACCATCATGTTCCGGTCCGCCTCCGGGTCCTGGCTGATGATCTGCCCGGCAGGCACGTCGGGCGCTACGGTGTAGTTCACCTCGAACTGGAACAGCTTTTTGAATTCGGAGCTGTTTACGATCTCCTCATAGCTGTTGCCGACGAAGTTCGGGATGTTTATGCGCTCCGCAACGCTGAAAATATCCCGCAGCCAGTAGTTCCATAGGAACACGAACACCGCTATCATGAACACAAGCACGCCGCAGGCGCCGGAGAGGATACTGACCTTCTTCGACCTTCTGCGCCGCCGCGCGTATTTTTCCTTGGACAGCTCGCCGCCCTTGCCAAGCGGACGCACATCGGGCGGGATCTCGCCCAGCAGCTCGAGGTCCTCATCCTCACCGCCGCCGTTCGCCAGGTTGGCCGCGGCCTGCTGCTTGCGGAAGTCCTCCAGGTCGCTCAACAGCTCTGAGGCCGACTGATAACGCGCATCTATGTCCGCGCTCATGGCCTTGAGCGTTATCTCCGCCAGCTCATCCGGTATGTCCGGGTTGAGCTCCTGCGGGGGGATGGCATTGCCGACTATGTGCTTTCTTGCGACCTGCTCCGCCGTATCGCCGTCATAGGGCATCTTCCCCGTCAGCATCTCATATAGCGCAACGCCGAGTGAATAGATATCGCTGCGCGGGTCCGGCTGCTCGCCCCTCGCCTGTTCCGGCGCGATGTAGTGGACGGAGCCGACTGTCTGGTCGCTCTTTTTCTCCTGAGCCGATTCGAGCGCGGCTATACCGAAGTCCGCGACCTTGATGGTGCCGTCCTTAAGGATCATGATGTTCTGGGGCTTTATGTCGCGGTGGACGATGCCCTTTTCATGCGCGTGCTCCAGCGCCTTGGAGATCTGTACTGCAAAGTGCAGCGCCTCCTTCCAGCCGAGCGCGCCCTTTTTCTTCATGTACTGCATGAGGGTCACGCCCTCGATAAGCTCCATGACGATGTACTCCACGCCTTCGCTGTGGCTCACGTCGTAGACCGAGACGATATTTGGGTGAGAGAGCATCGCGACGGCCTGCGCCTCTGTTTGGAAACGCTGGCGGAACTCGGCGTCATTGGCCAGCTCATCGCGAAGTATCTTGACGGCGACATACCTGTTCAGCCGGTGACACATGGCTTTATATACGACCGCCATTCCGCCCGTACCGATGACTTCCAGTATCTCGTATCTGTCGTCCAGGTAAGTCCCCAGATATTTGTCCATATTGGTATCCATGGCTGCCTCCAAATCGCGGGATTTATTTGGATAAGATGACTATCGTGACATTGTCGCTTGCGCCCCTGTCCAGAGCCTGCGCCATGAGCGCACGGCCCAGCGAAAGCGGGTCCGTATTCTCCCTGGAAAGCGCGAATATCTCCCTGTCCTCGAGCATATTTGTGAGTCCGTCGGAGCAGAGCAGGAGCAGGTCGCCCTTGGCCAGCCGCACCTTGAAGATGTCACTGGGTACGTTTTCGTCCACGCCCAGGGCCCTCGTTATGACATTGCGCCTGGGGTGATATCTGGCCTCCTCAGCGGTTATCTCGCCCCTGTCCACCATGTCCTGAACCAGCGAGTGGTCCTTCGTTATCTGTGTTATCCGCCTCCGCGTCAGCTTATATGCGCGGCTGTCGCCAACATTCAAAACAAACGTATCGTCGCCGCAGATGACAGCGGAGACCAGCGTCGTCCCCATGCCCGTATAGTTCGTATCGAAGCAGGAATATGCGTACACCATGTGGTTTGCAAGGTGGCAGGCTGTTGCCATCATCGCCCTGGCGTCTGGCTTTTTCTGACGCGAGAGCTTCATCTTCTGCGTTACCTCTCCCACATATGTCTTGGCGGCGAGGTCGCTGGCGATGTTCCCTGCTTTCTCTCCGCCCATTCCGTCGCAGAGCACGGCAATGAGACAGTCTCTCTCGTCGATGCGCTCGATGAGAAAGCTGTCCTGATTATCACGCCTTACCTTGCCCCTGTCTGTGATGCCGAAGCTGTTCATCTAAGACCTGTCCCCCAACCTGAGGCTCTTTTTCCGGAGCTGGCCGCAGGAGGCGTCTATGTCGCCGCCGAGCCTGCGCCGCACGGTCACGTTAACTCCCTCGCGCTCCAGCTCCGCCTTGAACCCGGCTATGCGCTCCGGGCTCGAGGGCATGAGCGAACGCTCGTCCACATGATTCAGCGGGATGAGGTTCACGTGCGCCGCAACGCGCCGCGCGTGCTTCGCCAGCAGCTTCGCCTGCTCCGGCGAGTCGTTCACCCCGTCTATCATGGCATACTCAAATGATATCCTCCTGCCGGTCTTTCTAAAATACCGCTCGCAGGCATCCATCAGCTCCTCGACTCCCCTGCCCCTGTTCGCCGGCATCAGCTTCGACCGGGTCTCATCATCCGGCGCGTGCAGAGAAACAGACAAAGTTAATTGTAAATTATTCTCCGCCAGTTTGTCAAACGTTTCTGTCAATCCGCAGGTGGAAAGCGAGATATGACGCATCCCGATGTTCATCCCCTGCGGGTGATTGACCAGTTTGAGGAACTTCATCACGTTATCAAAATTGTCCAGCGGCTCACCTATGCCCATGAGCACGATGTTGGATATTTCAAGCCCGGACTCCTTCTGCGAGAACATGACCTCGTCCAGCATCTCGGAGGGCTCCAGCCCGCGCACCAGTCCGCCTATCGTCGAGGCGCAGAAGGCACAGCCCTGGCGGCAGCCAACCTGAGTGGAAATGCAGACCGTGTTCCCATGATGGTAGCGCATGACAACGGTCTCTATGGCGTTGCCGTCCGCAAGGCCCCAGAGGTACTTTATCGTCCCGTCCTCACGGGACACCTGCTTGCGCTCTACCCGCGGCGGCGCAAGGAAATAGCGCGAGTCCAGCTTCGCCCGGAGCTGCTTCGAGAGGTCTGTCATCTCCTCAAAGCTCTCCGCGCCACGGCTCAGCCAAGCGAACACCTGCTTCGCTCTGTACTGGGGCTCGCCCAACTCCTTAAGCTGCGCCGCAAGCTCCTCCGGAAGCAGTGATTTTATATCGATTTTACCAGTCTGCATATGAAAAACCCGTCCGTCCCGTCCAAGTCCGGCCAGAGCGTGCGCATCTCCGCCACGCTGTAGGCCCTGTTCTCCTCCAAGAAGGCGGTCACTACGCCCTCGTTCTCACATTTCCGCGTTGTACATGTCGAATACAGCAGCGTGCCGCCCGGCTTCACGCAGCCGGAAACTCCTCTCAAAATGTCCAGCTGGATGCCCGGCAGCGCCGCCAGCTCTTCCTCGCGCTTGAAGCGTATCTCCGGTTTTTTTCTTATTACGCCGAGGCCGGAACAGGGAGCGTCCGCTATTACGACGTCCATGTTTCCGATAAGTTCCTCAGCGGGCCGCCGCGCGTCCATGAGCCGCGTCTCTATGCAGCCGAGGCCCAGGCGCCGCGCGCCCTCTTCGATCCGGCGCAGTTTCTTCTCCTGCACGTCGCAGGATATGAGCCTGCCGCGGTCCTGCATCAGCAGCGCAGAGCCGAAGCTCTTGCCGCCCGGTGCGGCGCAGGCGTCCAGGACCGTCATATCCGGCTGTGCGCCGGCCGCGAGCACGGCCAGCTTCGCCGCCGGGTCCTGCACGTAGAAATATCCCTCCGCATATCCAGGCAGCAGGTCCGCCCGGCCGGCGGCATGCAAAAGTATCTCGCCCTCCGACCTGCCGTTTTCCGGCTCCAGGCCCTGCTCAAGCAGCAGCCGGGAGAGGCGCTCGCGGCTGCACCTTAGTGTATTCGCCTGCAGCGACAGCGGCGGTTCGCGGTTGGCGCTCGCAAGCGCCGCCTCCGCGCCCTCGTAGCCTCGCAGTTCGATGAGCTCGCGCACCTGCCAGAGCGCGTGGCTGTATCTCACCGAAAGGTACTCCGCCGTCCCAGCGCCGGGTATCTCGGGCAGCCTGTCCCTGTTCTCCGCAACGCGCCTGAGCACCGAGTTCACAAGCCCGGAAGCGCGTTTGCAGCCCGCCTTGCCGCAGAGCTTCACGCCCTCGTTCACTGCCGCGGAGGGCGGAACCCTGTCCATGAACAGCAGCTGCGCCGCCGATATGCGGAGGACATCCAGCACCGCGGGCTCCAGCCGCCTTGTGGGCGTATTTGACCAAACGTCCAGGTAATGGTCTATAAAATACAGGTTTTGAAGTGTCTCGCGCACTATGCGTGTGCAGAATGCGGCCTCCCTTGGTTCCAGGCCCGAGGCGCTTGCGACCGCGTCCACAGCCTCGCCGGAGAACGCTCCCGACTTCCGCATCCTGCGCAGGGCCTCCAGCGCGGCCTCGCGCCCGTTTCCGGCCCTCATTCTACCTTGACAGGGTGGCCCAGCAGCCAGGCCGAGGCCGCCATCCTGCGTTTGCCCGGGGCCTGCAGCTCCGTCACGAGGACGGTCTTTCCTCCGCCGCAGGCTATCTCCAGCCCCGTCTTGCCCGCAGCCACCACGCTGCCCGGCGCCTTGTCCGTCACGGTCTGCGTATACTCCGCCTTGTAGACCTTGAGCGTGTCCTTGCCCAGGCGCATCGTGGCGACGGGCCAGGGGTTCAGGCCACAGATGTGCTTTATTATCTCGCGCGGTGTCTTTGCCCAGTCTATGGGGCAGATGCTCTTATCCAGCTGTTTTACGTAGCTGGCCTGCTCGTGCGGCTGAGGCGTCCTGGGTGCGGTCCCGGCCTCGATATCGTGCAGGGTGCGGACAAGCAGCTTTGCGCCCATGTCCGCCAGGCGGTCGAAGAGCTCGCCCGCCGTCTCGTACTCGCCTATGGGCGTCTCCTCCGTGTATATGATGTCGCCCGCGTCCATGTCGTGGGCAAGGTACATCGTCGTGACGCCGGACTTCTCATCCCCGTTCAGGACGGCCCACTGTATGGGCGCGGCGCCGCGGTATTTGGGCAGCAGCGAGCCGTGTACGTTCACACTGCCCAGCCTGGGAATGGCCAGAACCTCATCGGGCAGGATCTTGCCGTAGGCCACCACAGCCAGCACGTCTGGCTCCAGGGTTCTGAGCGTCTCCGACGCCTCCTGCGTGCGCATACTGGCGGGCTGGTATACGTCTATGCCGCGCTCGACTGCAAGCTCCTTGACCGGCGACCAGGCGGGCTTCATGCCCCTGTCGCGCGGCTTATCCGGCTGGGTGAACACCGCCGCGACCTCGAAATCCGCATCCAGCAGCGCTTTGAGCGAGGCCGAGGCAAAGTCCGGCGTTCCCATAAACACGACGCGGAGGCTCATTCGCTCTCTTCCTCCCCGTCCTCGTCCTCCATCCAGCTGCCGGTCTCAAGCTCCTCATCCGTGAGCATCCGCTCCGCTACGGAGGTGAACACCACACCCTCGAGGTGGTCTATCTCATGGCAGAGGCAGCGGGCGGTCAGCCCCTCGCCCTTGACCTCGAAGCTCTTGCCGTATCTGTCCTGCGCGCGCACGGTGACCTCCATAGGCCTTGTGACCAGGCCGAAGCGGCCGGGGACGGAGAGGCAGCCCTCCGGGCCGTACTGTTCGCCGGAGCGCTCGACTATCTCTGGGTTCACGAGCTCGATGACATATGGCCGCTCGTTCTCCGGCACGTTCGTCTCCAGCACCAGCACCGCGCGGCGGAGCACGCCCACCTGCGGCGCAGCGAGCCCCACCCCGTCCGCGGACTCCAGCGTATCGCGCATGTCGTCCAAGAGCTGGTGGAACCTGTCGTCGAACTTCGTGACCTCCCGGCAGCGCTTATACAGCGAGGGGTCCTCGCTGGTGACTATCTTTCTCAGAGCCATTGGTATCCTCCTAATCCGAGGGATTGGTGTCCGCATACAGGGACACGCCCCGGTACTTTTTATCTGTTGAGAACCTTATGACAAGGTCAGCCACGATGCGTCTCATGCCCTTTCCCGGCGGGGCGCAGAGCGTGACGCGGTAGCGGTATTTGTTATTGACCTTCAGAACGGGCAGCGGCGCAGGACCCAGCACCCTCGCGCCCTCGACTCCGCGCGTAGCCAGCGTCAGCTCGTCCCGCACCCGCGCTCCGCAGGCATGGACTTCTTCTTCCACCAGCCCCGACATCGTTACGCACAAGAGCTCCGTAAATGGAGGCAGGTCCTCCAAACGCCGCAGCTCGATCTCCGAGCCGTAGAAACTCTCATAGTCCTGGGCAGCGGCCTGGCAGATGACCTCGTTCGACGGGGTAAAGGTCTGGATAACGGCGCGGCCCGGCTTCTCAAAGCGGCCGGAACGGCCCACCACCTGAGTTATGAGCGAAAACGTACGCTCCGCAGCCCTGTAGTCCGCAGCGTACAGGCTTTGGTCCGCCGAGATGACGCCCACGAGCGTGACGTTCTCAAAGTTGAGGCCCTTCGTCACCATCTGAGTGCCGACCATTATCGGTATCCTCTCCTCGCGGAAGCGCTCGAGCAGCACGTCGTGGCCTCCGGCGGGCGCCACCGTGTCCGTATCCATGCGCAGGACGCCCACGCCCGGGAAGAGCTCGCCCAGCTCCTCCTCCACCTTCTGCGTACCCGTCCCGACCCTGTGCAGGATGCCCCCGCACTCCGGACAGGACTCGTCCAGCGGCCTTGAATAGCCGCAGTGGTGACACATTAGCCGCCTGTTGAAGCTGTGATAGGTCAGGCTGACGCTGCAATTAGGGCATCTGTACACAAAGCCGCAGTTGCCGCAGGCGATGAGCCTGTTTGCGCCGCGCCTGTTCAGGAACAGGATGCTCTGCTCACCGGATTCCAGGTTCTTTTCCAGCTCGTCGCGCAGGAAAAGGCTTATGCTGCCCCCGTTGCCGCGGCGGAGCTCTTCTTTCATGTCCACCACCCGGACCGTCGGCAGCTCGCGCTCGTTATATCGCCCGGGCAGAGAGAAGTATGCGTATCTCCCCTGCTCTGCCATCCAGCGGCTCTCGACATCCGGAGTTGCGGAGCCGAGCAGCAGCAGCGCTCCGTCCTTGGCACAGCGGAACTTGGCCACGTCGCGCGCGTGGTATCTCGGCGCATTCTCGGACTTATATGTGTCCTCCTGCTCTTCGTCTATGATGATGGCGCCCAGCTTTTCCAGCGGCGCGAACACGGCGCTCCTGGTCCCGATGACGACTCCGGCCTTGCCCTCTTTTATCCGCCGCCACTCGTCAAGGCGCTCGCCCGCCGAAAGGCTGCTGTGCAGCACGGCGATGTCGTCCCCGAAGTGCGAGGAAAAAGTCCTGAGCATCTGAGGCGTCAGCGCGATCTCCGGGACAAGCAGCAAGGCCGTCCTGCCCCGGCGGCGCAGCTCCGCGATGAGCCGGATATACACCGTTGTCTTGCCGCTTCCCGTTACGCCGAAGAGAAGCGCAGCTGCGGCCCTATCCCCGCAGAGTTTGAGGATGCCGCGGCAGACCTTGTCCTGAGCGGGACTGAGTTCCGGCAGCGCTGCACGCTCCACGCCCGTTGCCAGCTCCGGCCGTCTGTATACCGGCACCTCCTGAAGCTCTATATAGCCCGCGCTGCACAGTGTTTTGACAGTCTGCGACGAGGCGCCCGTAAATTCCTTCAGGTCCTGCAGAGAAGCTCTGCCTATGGCGCACAGGGTCCTCAGCACTTCTGCCTGCTGGGGCGCTCTGCGGCCTCTTTTTTCCGCAGCCTCCGCCGCTTCCTCCGTCGGCACGGCGAGCGCGGCCATAGTCTGGAATTTCTCGTTTACCCGGCGTTTGCCGCCCTTGTACCAGAGCCCGGCAGGCAGCATGGCCTTTACTGCCTCGTAAACAGTGCAGAAAAACCTCTCGTGCATCCAGAGGGCCAGCTTTATCTGGTCCCCGGTCAGCAGAGGCTCAGCGTCCAGGACGCGCAGGACCGGCTTGAGCTTCTCAAACGGGCTGACCTCCGTCAGCGCCAGGACCACGCCTTCCGTCCGCCTGTTGGCGTTCGTGAACGGGACCTCCACTCGTACTCCGGGAAGCACGGATGCCGCCAGCTCCACCGGGATATTGTAGTCATAGGGCCTGTCCAGCCTGTACGGCACGCCCGACACGGCTATTCTGGCTATCGTCATCTGGGCCATGTCCGTCTCCCTAACAAAGAGCTTTAGCGGGGCCTAAGCCCCGCCTCACTCCTCAGTCGCCTCTTCTTCGGTCTCCTCCGCCTTCTCGCGGATGGTCAGCTTGCCGGTATAGACTTCATCTATGGCCGTAGAAATGGGCTTGCGGTCCAGGACCTCGCCCTCCTCTTCGGCCTTCTGCGAGATGTCCCGCGCGCGGCGCGCGACCAGGTTCACAAGCAGATAACGGCTGCCGACCTTATCAACAAGCTCGGCCATCGGGGGATAGAGCATCATGATATAAGCACCTCTGTAACTAGTTTTATTCTGTCCGCCATCTTGCATTTTTCGGCGGTGATTATGGCGTCAAGTTCTTTTGCTGCGGTGTCCGGGTCGTCGTTCACTACGATGTAGCCGTATTTCCCGGCCTCGGCACACTCGCGTTTTGCCTGGAGAAGCCGTTCGCGGATCTTCTCGTCTGAATCTGTATTGCGGTGGCGCAGCCTGCGCTCCAACTCCTCGCCCGAGGGCGGCAGGATGAACACCGTCACGGCGTCCGGGCAGCTTTTCTGTACCTGAGCCGCGCCCTGGACCTCTATGTCAAGCACGACGTTCGTCCCCTCCAGCAACCGGCTCTCGACGTAACCTCTCGGCGTACCGTAGCGGTTGCCGACGTACTCCGCGTTCTCAAGCAGGAAGCCGCCGTCGGCCAGCTCCTGGAAGCGCTGGGGCGTGACGAAAAAGTAATCCTTCCCGTCCTCCTCGCCCGGTCTCGGCGGCCGCGTCGTCACCGAAACGGAAAAGCACACGTCCCCGCGCAGCTCCATGAGCTTGCCTATGACCGTGCTCTTTCCGGCGCCGCTCGGGCCGGATATCACAACGAGCTTGCCCTTGTCATGCCTGTGCATACTCTTCGTCCCCCTGTTCGACAACGCTCCCGGCCCTAGCGGCCACGACCTCCGGCGTCAGCGCCGAGAGGAAGAGGTAACCACCATCCGTCACCAGGACGGATTTGGTCTTGCGGCCATAGCTCGCGTCCACGAGCATGCCGCGCTCGCGCGAATCCTGGACCATGCGTTTTATCGGCGCCGAGTCTGGCGAGAGCACCGAAATGAGCCGCTCCGCGGCGACCAGACTGCCAAAGCCTATGTTTATCAGTTTCATACGCTCACTCCACGTTCTGTATCTGCTCGCGTATCTTCTCTATCTCGGCCTTGAGCTCCACCACCACGTGCGCTATGTCCGCGTTCTGGCATTTGGAGCCTATCGTGTTGGCCTCGCGGTTGAGTTCCTGGATGAGGAAGTCCATTTTCCGGCCAGCGGGGGACTCGCCGTTCGTCAGGCCACGGAGCTGGGATATGTGGCTGCGCAGGCGGACCGTCTCCTCGTCCACGGCGATCTTGTCCGCAAAGATGGCCGCCTCCGTCAGCACCCGGCTTTCGTCAATATTCGCAGTCGCCAGGACCTCCTGCAGCTTCTGCTCCAGGCGCGCGCGGTATTCGGCCACTGTCTTGGGCGCGTTTTCCTCTACCACGCCGGTCAGGCGGGAGATCGTCTCCAGGCGCGCAAGCACGTCGTCGCGGAGCTTTTCGCCTTCGCGCAGGCGCATTGCGTCGTACTCCGTCAGCGCGCGTTCCAGTATCTCCGTGATGTCGGTCATCAGCGCGCTGCTGTCTATCTCACGCCTGTCCGTGCTCAGCACGTCCGGCAGGCGGCAGAGGCTCATCACCGTCATGTCGTTCTGGAGGCCGAACTTTTCCGCCGCGGCGCTCAGGGCCTCGATATAGCCCTTGAGCAACGGCTCGTTCACGCGGACCTCCATGTCGTCCGAAGCGGACTGATCCACCGTTACGAACACGTCCACCTTGCCGCGCGAGATATGCCGGCCCACCGCAGCCTTGATCGGCTCCTCCGCGAAGAGCATAGTCCTCGGCAGCTTAACAGAGACATCCAGGTAACGGTTGTTCACGCTCTTGAGCTCGATACTCACGGAAAGGCCTTCGGCGCTGCCCTTGGCCCCGCCGTAGCCAGTCATGCTTTTTATCATACGCTGTCCGCCCCGCATCCGATGATATTTGTTATCTCATAGGTTATTGGGTTTTTCTTGTGCCGCCTGCCCACCAGGACGATGACTACAAAGCCCACGGCAAAGAAGCCGAAGCTCATCAGCATTGCCTGGGTCTCCGGCATGTCAAGCGCGGCGGCGATGGCATAGCCGATGAAGAACAGCACGAAGGGTACCACATACACCAGAACCGCCGCGCCCAGCACGCGCGAGGTTGCGGTCTCTATCTCGACCTTGTCGCCCACGGCGGCGCCTATGGCGTTCCTGGCTTCGACCCTTATTTTCGAGGCGTAGTGGCATACCTCACAGCTGCCGCAGTCGTCGCCGCAGGCCGTGCCGCGCAGGACCTCGACCTCGGCCTTTTCGGGGCCGGTCAGTTTTTTAATTATCGCATACTGAGTCAAGCTGCTGCTCCTCCTAACTACGAACCTTGATGCCGATATTGTATTCGCCAACGGCTCCGGCGTCCGTAAAGCCGTCTACGACTATCCGGACAGGCACAAACATATCGCCGCTCTGCGTGATGTCTGAAAGGTCCGCCACAGCGCTGAGATTAGAGGGCTGGAGCTGGTCCAGCACGTCCTGCGGAGCCCTGATCCTGACTTCGAGGCTCTGCGTTGTAATCTCCTCAAGCGTATACCCGCTCGGCAGGTTCCGTGTGCTGATGTTCGTCACGGTGAACACCTTGGTGTCCACACCGGTGATCTCTATCTTGACATCCGCCTGAGCTACGCCCGTCACGTTCTCCACCCCGTTGGGCAGGGGAATGAGGTAGGTGTCCTGGTGAGTGAGCGAGAAATCCGTGAGGTCTATCGTCGCCAGGTCTATGCGGTTTATGCCGCTGACTATCTCTGTATCGCCGGAGATCATGATCTTGTTCGGCTCAATGCTGATGACCGTGTTCTCCTCCGTAGCGCCCGCGCCGTAGACGCACTGCACATACAGCGGAACTTCCTTCATCATGCTTATCGGTATCGTGACCGTCACCGTCGGCACGTCGAACTCGAGTCCCTCGGACTCCATGGTGTTGCCGTCCTTGTCTATGAGGACAATGGGGATCTCCGCCGTCCTCGTCATCGTAAGGTCGTCGCCGCCCATTTCCGCATAGATATGGTCGATCTTTTCAAGCATGGACTCGGGTCCGGAGACCTTTATCGTCTTGGGCTCAAACTCGACCTCGCCCGCGATGTAGTTCTCCGCGGTGCTTCCGACGAACTTGGCCTCCACAGGCACGGACTTCGAGGACATCTTCGTCACGTCGAAGCTGATGGTCTGTGGGTTGCTGCTCACGAGGCTGACCGCGTCCTCATTGACGTTGTCCGGGTAAGTGAGGGTATAGTACTGCGTCAGCGTGCCGGTGGAGCTTATGAGCGAGACGTCTATTACCGCCTTTACGTCCGAAGCCGATAGCGTGCCTATGTTGCCCCTGGTACCGCTTATCTTCACCGAGACCGTCTCTGCGCTCACGTTCGTGACGACATAGCCCCTCGTCGCCTGGAGGGTATCCTCGCCTATGAGCATTACCTCCACGTTGTTGAAAGACTGTGTAATGATCTCCTCCTGAGTGCCGGTTATATACACCCAGATGAAAAGCGAGGCGATCAGTGATATGACGGCCCAGAAGACCTTGCTGTCCAACAGCTTGTTCTTTTTCTTGTTAGTCATTACTTCTTCACCTTGAGTGTCCTTAGCGAAGCGATAAGCCCCGCGAGACCCTTTTTCTGCACCGTCTCCTCGTCCGGCATGAGCTCCGCTCTCAGTATCTTCTCCAGCATCTCCGGCGTCAGGTGACGCTTGAGCATGCCGTCCATTGCAACAGAAATGGAACCCGTCTCCTCAGACACTATGACCACCACCGCATCCGAGTGCTCGCTCATTCCAATGCCCGCGCGGTGCCTCATGCCAAGGTCGCTGCTGAGGCTCGCGTTCTGCGAGAGCGGCAGCATGCAGCCGCCGGCCGCCAGTCTGCCCTCCCGGATTATCACCGCGCCGTCGTGCAGGGGAGCCTTTACAAAGAAGATGTTCCGCAGCAGTTCGCTCGTAACGTCCGCGTTCACGATGGTACCCGTGCTCATCTGCTCGTTCAGGCTTATCATCCGCTCAAACACTATTAGCGCGCCCGTCTTGGATTCGGACATCGAGGCACAGGCCAGGACAGTCTGGTTTATCGTTGACTCAAAAGTCATAGGCGCGGAGCTGCCGCCGAAAAAGTACATGAATCTGCCGCTGCCCATGCGCTCGAGCAAGCGCCGCAGCTCCGGCTGGAAGATTATCACCAGCGCAATAAAGCCGAGCTCCACCGTCGCCTTGAGGAACGAATTTATCATCCTCAGCTTCAGAAGGTCCGAAAGCCAGAGAGCCAGCAGTATGAAAACTATACCCCTTGCGACCCTCGTTGTATTCGTCCTTTTGATCAGCCCTATAGCGACATAGATGAGCACGGCGACAAGCAGGATATCAACGATATCCGAAGCCTGTACTGTTAACATATAGTTTATTGCATTGGATAGTACGGATTTTATATTTTCCATAAGCCTGTCCCCACAGCTTCCGTACCGCGCGCCTCGGCCAACTTGCCGGGGCGCAGCGATTAGTCATAGTATTATACAATAAGTGGCCGAAAATAGCAACTCCATTTACGCGCCGCGCGCTGATTTGACGATCTCTCTGAGAACCTGTGCCGCTCTCAGGACCGCGTTCGCAGAGTTGAATGGCGAAAAGCTGAAACGAACCGTGCCGCTTTCCAGCGTTCCAGCGCTCTCATGCGCCGTCGGCGCACAGTGCAGCCCCGCCCGGACGCAGACTCCGGCTCTGCCCAGGGCCTCGCCCAGTTCCTCGCAGCCAATGCGTCCATGCCGCACGGACAGGACGCCGGACTGAGTCAGGCTGTCCGCCGCCGCAAACACCTCCAGGTCCGGTACGCTCTCAAGCGCCCCGGCCAGCAGGACCGTCAGCTCCCGCTCGTGAGCGCCTATCTCTGCCGTGCCGTGCGCCCTCACATATTGAGCTCCCGCCAACAGGCCTGCTATGCCGGGGATGTTGTGCGTCCCGGCCTCGAGTCTGTCCGGCAGAAAATCCGGCATGGACTGGCTGCGGCTTTCCGAGCCTGTGCCTCCAGCCATCAGCGGTCTGGCCTCGCCCCTGCACAGCAGGACGCCCGTCCCCTGTGGTCCGAGTAGCCCCTTGTGTCCGGGCATGGCGATGAACTCCGCGCCCAGACGGCGCGCGTCCACCTCCAGAACCCCCGCCGACTGCGAGGCGTCCACGATGAGCGGGACTCCGTATTCACGGCACAGCTCCGCTATCTCATAGATGGGCAGTATGAACCCGAACACATTCGAAACATGAGTGCACACAACGCAGGCCGCGCCGGGTATCTTGGACCGGAACGCCTCTATCGTCGAGGCGCTGTCGAACACCGGCGCCCAGGCTACGTCCACATCCGCGCCGAGCATTCTCAGCGGCCTCGTGACGGCATTGTGCTCCCAGCCTGATACGACTACGCGGTCCCCCGCGGAGACCAGCGTGTTGATGGCGATGTTCAGCCCGTGCGTTGCATTCATGGTGAACACGACGTCCTCAGGCTCCGGAACCTTGAAGAGCTCCGCAAGGCACACGCGGCAATCATAGGCAGTTTCCGCGGCGCGAAGGGCAGGTCTGTGTCCTCCTCGTCCGGGACTTGCCATCGTGCGCATGGCGTTCTGGACGGCCATGTGTACGCTGCGCGGCTTCAGCAGACTGGTGGCGGCGCTGTCAAGGTAGATCATCCCGCCACCTCCGTGTAGCCGTCCTCGTCCTCACGGAACAGCTTGCCGAAGCTCGCTCCGCCGCGCCGCAGCACGCCCAGTGCCTGCTGGAAGCGCTGCTCCGCCACCTTTACGCACCACGCGCAGCCGGTCCCGCTCAGACCCTGCGGGGCGCGGGAGATGGTAGCCGTGATACCCGAACGCTCCAACATTCTTGCCGCCCTCTGCGCATAGGTCTGTGAACGGCACATAATGATATATCGCATAAAAAATCCTCCCGCATGTCAATGAAGCGTACTCCATTCTATGCGGATGGATCGTGTTTGACATCAACCCTCTATGAGCGCGACAGCCTGAGCCGCGATCCCCTGCCCGGAGCCGGTGAAACCGAGGCGTTCCTCAGTCGTTGCCTTGACGCTGACGCGCGCGACGTCCACGTCCAGCGCCGCGGCAATGTTTGCGCGCATCCTCTGGATATGCGGCGCGAGCTTCGGCGCCTGAGCTATAACGGTAGAGTCCAGATTGCCTATCTCAAAGCCCTCGGCCCTGAGCCTTTTGCCGACCTCTCGGAGCAGGGCCAGGCTGTCCGCCCCCTCATAGGCAGGGTCGCTGTCCGGGAAGAGCTTGCCGATATCGCCCAGCGCCGCCGCGCCGAGCAGGGCATCCATTATGGCGTGGACCAGCACATCCGCGTCCGAGTGACCCAGCAGTCCTTTGTCATACTCGATTTCCACGCCGCCCAATATCAGTTTGCGGCCTTCCACCAGCCTGTGTACGTCGTAGCCCTGGCCTATCCTCACAGAAATTCACCCCTTGCGTCTATGATAGCCGATGCCGCGAATATGTCTGCCGGAGTCGTGAGCTTGAGGTTTTCCTCAGAGCCCTCCACCAGGAACACCTCCGCGTCCATCAGCATGACCGCCGCGCAGTCGTCTGTAAGAGACACGCCAAGTCGGGCGGCGTCGCCCAGTGCGGCGCGTATCAGCTCAGCGCGGAACACCTGGGGCGTCTGCATTAGATAAAGCTCGTCCCGCTCCAGGGTCCGCAGCACCCTGCCGCCGCGAGCCTGGCGCACTGTGTCCTTCACATGTATGGCGGGGGCGGCCGCGCCGCGTTCCGCCGCGGCTCTCACGGCTCTCTCCACTATTTCGTGCGTCACGAGCGGCCTGGCGCCGTCGTGAATGGCGATGAGCTCCGCCCTATCCGAGCACTCGCACACGCCCTTCCAAGCCGACTGCGTTCTGTCCGCGCCGCCCTCGACCACGCATTTGAGCTTTCTTATGCCCCGCTCTCTTGCCAGCGCGGCGATAGCTGGTATCTTTTCGCTCTGCGTGACCACCACGAGCTCGTCTATGCACTCGCAGCGGTCCAGGGCGAGCATTGTCCTCTCTATGACCGTGCAGCCGCCGAGCTCCAACAGGAGCTTATCTCCGCCCATACGCGTGCCGCTGCCGGCTGCTACTATAACTGCGGCGCAGTAGGGCCGCTCCACGCTGTTTTCTTTTTTCCTGAACATATGTACCTCTTTTAGACATAGTTACGGGGCGGCCTGTGCCGCCCCGTCGCTGGCTTACGAGCAGATCATTGCGCTATTGAGCCGCTCTTCAACTTCCTCGTAACTGGCGCTCTCCGACAGGACGATCTCGGATATGAGTATCTGCTTGGCCGAGTGCAGCATCTTCCGCTCACCCGTTGACAGACCCCGCTCTTTCTCCCGCTGCATAAGCCCCTTTACGACTGCGGCGACCTCGAGAAGGTTCCCGCTCTTGATCTTCAGCATATTCTCCCGGTATCTTTTGTTCCAGTTCTGCGTCATCTCGATCTCGAGCCCCGGTATCGAGCCGAGTATCTTCTCCGCCTCGTCCGCTCCGACTATCGGCCGGACTCCGATCTCCGTGCTGGTCTCAACCGGGATCATTACCAGCATGTCCCCAACAGGCAATTTGAGGACATAATAGTCCCTTTCCATGCCGCTTATTTTTCTGCGCACTATGCTGTCTATAGTGCCGGCGCCGTGCATCGGGTGTGCTATCCTGTCGCCCACACGGAATGTCATCTTAACCTCCGTTTCCCAGCAATGCCATATCTTACTTTTATAAAGATATTATACTCTAAGCGCAGTATTTTAGCAAGGATTTCCGTACATTTTTATAAAAAAGGCGCCCGTCTTGCAGACAGGCGCCTTTTTACAGCTATATTTGTTATTCCTCGACCTCGCCGGCATCCTCGGGGATGTTGCCGCTGGCCTCGCCGGTCTCGGAGACCTCATAAACCAGCGCGTCCTCCTGCGGGACAGCGGGAGCCTCGGGCGCGAACCTGCGCGGAGCCGGTTCCGGCTCGGACAGGGCGCGGATGGAAAGGGAGATCTTCTGCTTGTCGTTGTCGATAGCGGTGATCTTGACGTCGACCACGTCGCCAACGCTCAGGACCTCGTCCGGCTTGCCGATGCGGCGGTTGGCAATCTGGCTGATGTGGATGAGACCGTCCACACCGGGCATGACCTCGGCGAACGCGCCGAAAGGCATCAGCTTGACGACCTTGACCTTTGCAATATCGCCGACACTGTAGGTGTTGACGAACTTCGTCCAGGGGTTGTCCTCGGCCTTCTTGTAGCCCAGGGAGATCCTCTTGGCTTCCTTATCAAAGCCGATGACATAGACCTCGAGCTCGTCGCCCACGGAGACGACCTCAGCCGGGTTCTTGATGCGGCTCCAGCTCAGCTCGGAGACGTGGACCATGCCGTCTATACCGCCGATATCCACGAACGCGCCGTAGCTCGTGAGGCTCTTCACAACGCCCTTATAGACCTTGCCGACCTCGATCTCGTTCCAGACGGCCTCGGCCCTCTCCTTGCGCTCGCGCTGCAGCACGGCACGGATGGAGCCAACCACGCGCCTGCGGCCGCGGTTGACCTCGGTGATCTTGAGGCGGACCTTCTGCTTGACCAGCTCGGTCATCGGAGTGTCCTTCGGCAGGCCGGACTGGCTGGCCGGGACAAAGACCCTGATGCCCTTCACGGAAACGACGACGCCGCCCTTGTTCTCCTCGGTGACGGTGCCTTCGACCACGGAGCCGGCTTCCTGCGCGGCCTCGATGTCCGCCCAGTTCTTGACGGCGTCCATGCGCTTCTTGGAGAGCTGCGCCGTGCCTTCAACGTCGTTCACACGGACGACTATGGCCTCGACCGTATCGCCGATGTGGATGGCGTCCTCGAGCTTTACGTCCCCGTCCTCGGTGAACTCAGCCGTCGGGATGAAGGCGGAGTACTTGGTGCCGAGGTCTATGCTGACCTCGGTGGCCGTGATGGCCACGACAACGCCGCTGACCTTGTCCCCGTTATATATAGTTTTCAGAGAATCCTCCAGCAGCTCATCGAAGCTCTTTTCTGCGGGTGCGGCTTCTGCCGCTGCCTCCTCCGCAGGCGCTTCTTCAACCGGCGCTGCCTCTTCGACTGCAGCCGGCGCCGCTTCCTCCACGGCCGCAGCTTCGACCTTGGCCTCTTCGACAGGGGCCTCAACAGGGTTCTCTTGAATCAGGATCTCGTCGCTCATCTTATCCAGTACCTCCTTGATTATCCATGACGGCGCGGATGCCCCGGCTGTCACTCCCACATCTCCGACTCCGCTCAACGCCCCAAGGTCCAGCTCCGAAGCAGTTGCTATGAACTGCGTATTCGGGCATCGCTCGGCGCAGAGCTCCGCCAAATGCAGGCTGTTGGCGCTATCCTTCCCGCCAATGACAACCATCGCTCCGCATTCGGAGGCCAGTTTTACCGCCTCCTCCTGCCTAATGGACGTAGCAAAGCATATTGTATCAAAGATTTCCGCTTTTGTACACCATTTTTTTATTAATTTTTCACACTCGCGCAGATTCTTTTCGGTTTGTGTAGTCTGCACGACTACCGTGAGTTCTTTTGTGCAATTTTCAACATTCTGGTTGAGCCATGCCTCCAGCTCTTCTGCGTCCGCAACTACTACGGGCGCTTCGCACCTGCCGCAGATTGCACGGACCTCCGGGTGGTCCCGCGTCCCTATGACCAGGACCTGCCTGCCGCGTGCCGACGCTTCGGAAACTATCCTGTGTATCCTTGAAACGTTCGGGCAGGTCGCGTCGTTCACCTCAGCTCCGGCGGCGCGCAGCGCGTCCTCCACGGCTTTCGAAACCCCGTGCGAGCGTATCAGCACTCTGTCGCCCGGGCCTACCTGCTCGGGACTCTCGACCACGCTCAGACCCATCTCCGCAAGTTTCCCTACGACGTCGTCATTGTGTATGAGCGGACCCAGGCTTTTGCACGGCCCATCTTTCAGCAGTTTCTCCGCCAGCTCCACAGACCGTGACACGCCAAAGCAAAAACCCGCGCTCTTCGCTACATGTATCATCCGTTCGTCCCATCCCTCAGCTCGTATATGCGCTCCATGATACCGTCCGCGAGCTTTTCATATTCCTCATGAGTCTTGCCCTCGACCTTGTAGGGCTTACCTACCAGCAGTTCAACCTTGCCAAACACCTTTTTGCCCCGAGGGATGTATACCGGCAGGATAGGGACCTTCATCTTTGAGGCTATGCGCACGGCTCCAGTCTTTGCCTCGACCTCATTGTCGTATCCGACTCTGGTACCCTCCGGAAACATGAACACCTTTTCCCCGTGCTTGAGGTATTTCATCATGTTCCGGATGGCGTCTATGTCGTTCTTGCCCCTGTCTACAAAACATATGCCGCATTTCTTCAGCACCGGGCCGACTACCGGGACCTTTTCCAGCTCCAGCTTTGCCATGAAATGCATATAGTTCTCCTTGCCGAAAGCTGCGGCGACCAGGAGCGGGTCGATATAGTTCGAGTGGTTCGCACACACTACCGCCGGACCTTCCGGAATATTTTCCAGCCCCTTGCAGCGAAGCGGATAAAAGGCCTTCACAAACGGCAGCAAAAGGTCGTACACCTTTCCGAAGCTGCGCCTCTCTTTGTCAAAGTCGTGCTCACTCACTCCGCTCACCTCCTATCACGCGCTCTATGAGCAGGCAGATCCTCTCAACGCTCTCCTCCAGCGTCAGCTCGCTGGTATCCACTTCAACCGCGTCCTCAGCCTTTTTGAGCGGCGCTGCGGCGCGGCTGCTGTCGTTCTCGTCACGCTTTATTATATCCGCCAGCACCTGCTCGTAGCTGTCCTGCGCGCCCTTTGCCCTGAGTTCACGGTATCTTCGCTCCGCCCTGCGCTCAGGGCTTGCTGTAAGGAAAACCTTGAGCGAGGCTTCCGGCAGCACGACGGTGCCTATGTCCCGCCCGTCCATTATGACGCTCTGGCGCTCGGCCATACGACGCTGCATGTCGAGCAGGTACGCCCTGACCTCCGGCATGGCCGAGACCTCGGACGCGCGCATGGAGATCTCCGGCGTCCTTATGAGGCCCGTGACATCCTCGCCGTTGAGGTACATATGCTGCGTACCGTCCTCGCCGTATCCGAAGCGTATATCGAGCTTAGGCAGCAGCTCCACCACCGGGCCTTCTTCGCCCAGCGCCAAGCCCGCCCTCGCCGCGGCGAGGCCGACCGTTCTGTACATAGCGCCGGTGTCCACGTAGATAAAGCCGAAGCGCGCGGCAGCCGCCTTGGCGATTGTGCTCTTGCCCGCGCCTGAAGGGCCATCTATGGCGACGGAAAAGTGCTTATCCATCCTCACACCCCTGTTGCAGAGAATTTGCGGCGACGAACGCCGTTGACCAGGCTATCTGTAAATTATAACCGCCCGTATATGCGTCCAAGTCCAGCACCTCGCCAGCGAAGTAGAGTCCGGGCACCAGCTTGGAACCCATCGTCCTGGGGTTCACCTCGTTCGTTGCTACGCCGCCTGAGGTGATTATCGCCTCCGCTATCGGTCTCGGCCCGGATATGGAGACGGGAAAAGCCTTCAGGAGCGCCGCCAGCGCCGCGCGCTGCTGCCTCGTGACCGAGTTCGTCCTCGTCTCGCCCGGTATGCCGGAGAGCTCCACCAGGACCGGTATCATCGCCCGCCCGGCGAGGTCGCCCAATGAGTTGCGGAATTCGCGGTTGCTGTATTTTTCAAAGTCGCGCAGGAGCCGCGCGTCCAGTTTTTTATCGTCCAGGCCGGGTTTGAGGTCGATGGAGAGCCGGTACTTGCTCTGACCGAACCTGCGCATGTGAGCCGAGGCCGAGAGCACCAGCGGCCCGGACACGCCGAAATGCGTGAACAACATCTCTCCCAGCGCCTTATATATGAGTTTGTCGTCCTCGTAGGCCGAAAGCTCCACTTTCCTGAGCGAAAAGCCCTGCATCTCACGGCACCACTTGTCCGGCGACTCGAGCGGCACCAGCGAGGGGCGGCAGGTATTCACCGTATGTCCCAGCTCCTTCGCCATCCTGTATCCGTCCCCTGTCGAGCCCGTGCCGGGATACGACAGCCCGCCCGTGGCTATGACGGCGTTAGCGCAGTCGATCTCGCCGCGTTCTGTCTGCACGGCCCTTACAGCGCCCGTCTCGTCCGTGAGGATGCGCTTTGCCTTCTCCCTTATTACCCTGACGCCGTTTTTCCGTACAAGTTCCGCCAGTGCGTCCGCGACGTCGTCCGCGCGATCCGACACGGGGAAAACACGGTTGCCCCTCTCTGTCTTTAGGGCAACGCCAAGGCCCTCGAACAGCGCTTTCGTGTCCGAGGTCCCAAACCTATGTATAGCGCTCTGCAAAAAGCGCCCGTCGCCGGGGATGGCGGTGATGAACTCGCGCGCGTCGCAGTCGTTCGTGACGTTGCAGCGGCCTTTACCAGTTATCCTGAGTTTCCTGCCGAGCATCCGGTTCGGCTCCAGCAGAACGACGCTCAGGCCACGTCCCGCCGCCAGCGCGGCGCACAGAGTACCCGCCGCGCCGCCCCCTATTATGACTGCGTCAGCTTTCAATCTTCTCGAACACCTTATACTCGCTCCAAACGTTCTCCAGATCCTTGAATGTCTCCGCGAGCTGGTCCCTTGACCTCGCGCCCACGGCTATGACTATAGCGTTAACAAGGCTCAGCGGCGCGACGAGCGAATCTACAAAGGACACCATCTCGCTCTTTGCGAACAGGCAGACGTCCGCGACACCGTAGAGCGGCGAGCTCTCGCTGTCCGTCAGTGCAAGGGCCGCCGCGCCGCGGTCCTTAGCAAAGCGCATGACCTTCAGCGAGCGCGAGGAATAGCGCGGGAAGGTGAAACCGATGAAAAGGTCGCCCTTGCCCACCCTTATCAGCTGCTCATAGGCCTCCGCCGCGGAGTTGTCGCGCACCAAATGTACCCCGTCGCGGAGCAGATTGAGGTAAAACTCCAAAAAGCTCGAAAGGCTCTGCGAGGTGCGCGAGGCAAAGATGTATATGTTTTTCGCAGACATTATCATGTCAATGGCCTTGTCGAAGCTGTCCTGGTCTATCTCCTCGAGCGTGGCCTGCAGCTTGTCTATATCGTCGCTGAGCACCGACTTGAGGATATTCCGGTCATCTATCAGGTCCTTTGCCGCCTCTATCCTCTGCACGGAGGTCAGGCGGCTGCGTATCATCTCCTGCAAGGCCTTGCGCATACCGGGGTAGCCGTCATAACCCAGTTCCGCAGCAAAACGCACGACGGTGGACTCGCTGACGCCTACGGTCTTGCCCAGCTTGCCCGCCGTCATGAACGCGGCTTTGTCGTAATTTTCCAGAATATACTTTGCTATCAGCCTCTGGCCCTTGGAAAACCCGGAATTATCCCGGGAAATCAGTGTCAGAATGTCTTTATCCATGTGTACTCCCCCAAATTATGAGAAGTCGTGACGCATTTGCACCACGGCAAAACTGCAATTTAAGAGTATTTTACACACACATCTCGGAAATTACAAGTACTTTTGCATGTTGCTATAGAAAAACTTGCAATTTTTCAGCTCAATTTAAGCAGCCAATCAAGCTCCTCAGAGGTGAGATGCCTCCATTTTCCAGTCTGCAAACCGCCGAGGCTCAATTCACCCTCAGCGATGCGTACCAGCCTGCGGACCTCCAGGCCCGCCGCCGCGCACATCTTCCTCACCTGGCGGTTCCGCCCCTCGTGTATCGTGACGTCGAGCATATATTTGCCCTCGCCTGTCTCGCCTGCAAGGGACACCTGCGCCGGACGTATCGGCTCGCCCTCGACCTCCCGCAGGGCCTCCAGCTCGCGTACCGCGGCCTCCGGCTCCCTGCCGCTGACCGTCACCCTATAGGTCTTGCCTACCTCGTGCGAGGGGTGCATCAAGGCGTTCGCCGCCTCGCCGTCATCCGTCATGATAAGCAGGCCCTCTGAATTCAGGTCCAGCCTTCCAACGGGATAGAGCCGCCTGCCCGCGCCCTTCACCAACTCTGCCACGGTCTTTCGCCCCTTCTCGTCTGAGAGCGTCGTGACGTAGCCGCGGGGCTTGTTCAGCATTATGTAAACCCGAGTGCCGGAGATCCTGAGACGTTTCCCGTTCACTCGGATATCGTCGAGTTCCGGGTCCGCCGACATGCCCAGGGATGCTGTCTCGCCGTTCACCTTTACCCGGCCCTGTTTTATTAGTTCCTCGGCGGCCCGGCGCGAAGCCAGACCTGCCGAGGATATCAGTTTTTGGAGGCGTTCTTTCAAGTTGCAACACGTCCCTCTTCGAGATAGAACGGCAAACCGCAGCCGCTCAGGAGCCAGAAGCGCAGAAAGCGCTCTCCGGGCGAGAGCAGCAGCCCGTCGCTCACGGGTATATCCTCCGAGTACACCATCCTCACCGAGGCAATCTCACGCTCGCCCATGCATGCGACTGCGCGCCCCGCGTTTTCGCCCTCAGCCACGGGCGCGAACACAAACGAAGGCAGCTCCAGCCGCGTTGTATAGCTCTCGCCCTTGCGAATCAGCGCGTAGGCCGCGCCCTCTGTGGCCGCGTCCGCCGTATACGCCTCGCCTGAAATGACCGGCACATCGTAGCTCAGGCCGGCCGGTATGACCTCCGTGAAGCTGTAATTGGCAAAGGCCCAGTCGTAGAGCGCCCTGTGGTCGTCCCAGTCGTCAGGGTCGTTGAGCGTCACGCAGACATAGCGCGCGCCATCCCGCTCCGCGCAGGTGACGAGCGTCCTGCCTGCGGCCATGGTGTAGCCGGTCTTGAGCCCAATGCAGCCCTCGTACTCGCGCAGGAGCCGGTTGTGGTTCACCAGGGTCTGCTCACCTACGGTGTGCGACACCGTGCCGGCTATCCGGGCGAAGTCCTCGTTTCCCATGCAGTAGACGGCGAGCTTGGCCATGTCCCGCGCCGTAGAGTAGTGGCCCTCTTCGTCCAGGCCGTGGGCATTTTTGAAGCTGGACTCCGTCATGCCGAGCTGCGCTGCCTTCTCGTTCATGAGCTCGGCAAAGTCATCCATGTCGTCCGCGACGTGCAGCGCCAGCGCCGAGGCTGCGTCGTTGCCTGAGACGAGCATCAGGCCGTAGAGCAAGTCCTCAACCGTGTACTCCTCGCCCGCCTTTATATACATGGACGACCCCTCGACGCCCGCGCTCCTCTCGTCCACCTTGACCACGTCGTCCAGCTCGCAGTGCTCTAGCACGACGATGGCGGTCATGATCTTGGTCGTGCTGGCGATCAGCATGTGTGCGTCCGGATTTTTCTCGAAGAGCACCTGGCCCGTGTCCGCGTGGACAAGTATGGCCGAATTCGCAGAGACCGCGAGCTCCGCGTGAGCCGGTATTTTGAACGAAAATATGAGCGCGAGGCTCAGGACGAAACCCGTAAGTTTTCTCAATAATAGCACCACCCCGTAAGTATTGGGCGGTGCTTATTATTGACTGTCCGGCCTCGGATTATCCCTCGGCCTTTTTGTCTCGCAGCTGCTCGGCCTTGTCCATGAGCTGCGGGATGAGGTCAACTATCCTGTCCAAAGTATTCGACGCGGGAGGCTGGATGTTCAGCATATTCACAACGCCGTTGCGGATCACAAGAAAGCCGATGGGCTCGATCTTGACCGCGGCCGCGCTGCCGCCGGTGAAGCCGCTGCGCTGCTTCACAAGGTCTCCGCCGCCCCCGCCGAAGCCAAAGGTCACGCGCGAGACAGGCACGAGCGTCACGCCGTCCGGCGTAGTTACCGGCTCGCCGACTATGGTGTTGACGTCCACCATTTCCTTGATTTTAGACATGCTGGTTTGCAGGAATTCCGCCATCGGGGTCTGTGCCTGATCCATTGCTTACCTTCCTTTCTTCCTCTGCTTTGGCGGCGGCCTTCTGTTCTTTCGCCGCGTTCATTTTGATCTTCATAAAGCCCCAGCCCGCCGCAAACACAACGGCGAGTATCCTGCCGAGGCTTATCGTCATCGTCAGCTCCGCGTCGAACCTCGGCTCTGTTGAGTCAAAGTCCAGCGCCGTCTGGATGTCGCACTGTTTTACCCGGAAAGCCCTGCCGCGCATACCCTCCAGCATGCCCAGTCCGGTGTTCACAAGACCGTAGGCCATCGTTGCGTCGAAGGGGTCCTCCGCCGCCACGACGAGGTGGAGCATGAACCTGTTCACGGTTATCTTCCGCTTGAATCTCGCCATAGCGTCCAGGCCGAGCTTCAAAAGCTGCAAGAGCTCCTCCGGTGAGGGTTTGGGACGCGGCTTTTTCTCCTTTTCGGGCTTTTCCTTCTTGGGTTTTTTCTCTTTCTTCGGTTTTTCAGCTTTCTTTTTCTTCTCCGGCTTCTCCTTGCGCGGGAGAACCTTGATATTGAAGCACATCACCCGCGCGGCGGCGCCCAGCTCGCCGTCCACATATCTCGCTGACACCCCAAAGGGCATGACGAGCAGCAGCACGAGCACCGCGACTATCACAAGGAGGACGATCAAAGAGCCTCACCCCCCGTCTCCTGGCCTTCCAGGTCCAGGACCATCTGTTCGCCCCGGCCGCGCAGCGCCGCTATCGCGCCCTGGAGCTTTTCGAGCCCGTCCGTAGAGGACATGTCCGGCAGCTTCGGAAGCTCGGAAAGCTCCGAAATGCCCATGACTCTCAGGAAGGCCTCCGTCGTCTTATACAGCGTGGGCCGGCCCGGCGCTTCTAGCCTGCCCGTGGGCTCTATGAGGCCCTTGTCCACAAGGGATGAGACGGTATACGAGCTGTCCACTCCGCGCACCTCGTCCACGTACGCCCGTGTGACCGGCTGGAAGTAGGCGATGACCGCCAGCGTCTCCAGCGCCGGAGGCGAGAGCCGCGGCGGGGCGCGGTGCTCGATGACCCGCGCTATCTGCTTTGCATACTGCGGGGCCGAGCACAGCTGCAGGGACTTGTCCAGCTTTACGAGCCTGATGCCCCGGCAGCCGCTCTCGTACTCCTCCGCCAGTTTTTCCGCGCAGGCGTATATCTCCGCCTCCGGCACGCCCAGTACCAGCGATATGCGCGCGGCCGGCACCGGCTCCCCGGACGCAAAGATTATAGCCTCCACGGCTGCTTTCAATTCGCGTTCATCCATACTCATTCCTCAATGGCTTCGATGATGCTCTCCGTGTCTCCTCCGGCGAAGCTGAGCAGCAGCTCGCCCTCCTGCTCCGTTATGAGCACGCTGCCCATGGAACACAGCTCGAGCACGGAAAGGAAAGTTGCCACGACCTCCGAACGGCTCTTTCCCGCCGCGTAGAGCGAGCGGAGCGTCGCCGGACCCTCGCCCAGGATTCGGAGTATCTCGCGGCTCTTGTCGCGCACGCCGTACACTATTCTCTGAGGCGCCAGCGCGCGCAGCTCCGGCGGGCCGGGCAGCTTTGCGTCCGCCCGCGTGAACACTGAATAGAGCGCTCTCAGAAGGTCCGCGCCCTCGTGCCGGTAGTCATATACCTTCGCGGAGGGCGCGACCGGCTCCTGCGGCCGCGTCCAGAGCAGCATACCCTCCGCCGAATACTCCGCCAGAGTGGGCAGTACGGACTTTACCGCCTCGCGCGCATCTTTCGCGCGGAGCTTTTCCAGCGAGGTCATGAGCTGTTCCAGCTCCGTGACCTCTTCCTCCACGGCCAGCAGCGTCCGCGTCTTGATATACAGCAGATACGCCGCCATCTGCACAAACTCGCTGGCTACCTCCAGGTCCATCCGCTCCATCTCCGCCAGATAGGCCAGGTACTGGTCCAGTATCTCTGAGATGCTGATGTCCCTTATCTCTATCTTGTTCTTTTGCAGCAGCATGAGGATGAGGCTCAGCGGGCCTTCAAAGTCCTGCGTCTCCTCCCGGCTCTTGACCACGCCCTCCAGGTGGAAGGTGGGGTTTTCCATATCCCGCACCCCCCGTTACACGAACAGCTTTGCGAGGTCAAAACCCCACTGCGCCGCCACGAAGAGCTGTTCCATGAGCCAGCTCGCCGCCCTGCCCAGTGGGTTCAGGTGCGTCCGGCTGAGCAGGAACACCGCCACGACCAGGATTATCATGCCGTATCTCTCGTAGTACATGAGTTTCGTATACGTACGGTCCGAAACGAAGGAATACAGCACCTTCGAGCCGTCCAGCGGCGGTATCGGTATGATATTGAATATCGCCAGGGCCGTGCTGAGATAGGCCGTTATGAGCAGCATCTCAACGAAATAGCTCCCGACTTTGCCTATCCTCGGCCCGAATCCGAGCAGCACTCCGTATATAAACAGGCAGATAACTGCAATTATGATGTTCGACAGCGGCCCCGCCGCTGCGGTTATCGCCATACCCTTCTTCGGATTCTTGAACTTCCACATATTCACCGGCACAGGCTTTGCCCAGCCGAATTTGAATATCACCATCATGGCAAGGCCCATGATGTCTATATGCTTGAGCGGGTTGAGCGTCAGCCTGCCGGCCCGCTTTGCCGTGTCGTCACCGAGCCTGTAGGCCACATAGCCGTGGGCCAGCTCGTGGAGCGTTATGCACACGAGCGCGGGTATTATACTCAGCAGCAGGTTCGTCAGGACGCTCCAATCCAGTCCGTTCCATATATCATGCAGTTTGGGCATATATAATTCACCTTCGACAATTATACCGATTTCCAAGCCGAATTACAAGAGCGGGATGAACGTTTTGTCCATCCCGCTCCGCTTACAGCTCGGAAAGTATCCTGCCCAGGAGCTCCGGCCTGCCGTCGCCCTTCTCCGCCGAAAAGGCTATGAGCGGCGTCTCCTCGTCCAGCTCCAGCGTCTCGCGTATCAGCGCCATGTTCTGCGCCGCGGCGGTTTTTGAGAGCTTATCTACTTTATTCGCCACGACCACAAACGGCCTGCCCGAGTCCTTGAACCAGCCCGACATCGTCACGTCGTCCGCGGTGGGCTTGTGCCGCGCGTCCACAATGTGGACCCCGAGGCTTATCTGCTCCGGCTCCGCGAAAAAGCTCTCCATGAGCCGCGCCCAACGGTCGCGCTCTGCCTTCGCCACGGCTGCGTAGCCGTAGCCCGGCAGGTCCACGAACCAGCAGCGGCCGTCTATTTTGAAGTAGTTCACGTGTATCGTCTTGCCCGGCTGGGAGCCCACGCGCGCAAAGTTCTTTCTGTTCAGCAGCCGGTTGATGACGGAGGACTTGCCCACGTTCGACTTCCCCGCAAACACCACCCTTGGCAGCGTATCGCGTATGAAAGCCTCCGGTGCCGCGGCCGACTTTACAAACTCGGCCCTGTTGAGGTTCAGTTCCGCCATCTCACTGACCTATCCTTGCTCCGGATTCGGTGACAACGCCCGGCGGCGGAGTCTGCGAGTCCCGAGCCTCTTCCTGCTCCTCCGGCTCCTCCACCTCTACGGCGCGGCGGTTGAGCGCGATATCCAGGATGGCGTCCAGGTGGTCCGCAGTCACGAACTTCAGCCGCTCGCGCACGCTCTGGTCTATCTCGTCCAGGTCCGGCTCGTTTTCCGCCGGGATTATCACCGTCGAGACGCCGGCCCTCAGCGCGGCCATTGTCTTTTCCTTCAGGCCGCCGATGGGCAGGATACGCCCGCGCAGCGTCATCTCGCCGGTCATTGCCAGGTCGCGCCGCACGGGGATACCCGTCAGCGCCGAGATCACGCCTATCGTTATCGTTATGCCGGCGGAGGGTCCGTCCTTCGGCACCGCGCCCTCCGGGAAGTGGATGTGAATATCGCGGTTCTTATAGAAATCCGGGTCTATGCCCAGCTTATCCGCTCGGCTGCGTATATAGGTTATTGCCGCCTTGCAGGACTCCTTCATCACGTCGCCCAGGTTGCCGGTGAGCTCCAGATGCCCGCCGCCTTCCACAACGCCGACCTCGACGTCCAGCACCTCGCCTCCTACGGAGGTCCAGGCCAGACCGCGCACAAGGCCGACCTCGTCGCGCGGATACACCGCGTCCGGTTTATACTTCGCGGGGCCCAGCAGCGGCTCCAGCTTCCCGGCGCGGACCGTCAGCGATTTGTACTCGCCCTTGGCTATGCCCGCCGCGCACTTGCGGCACACGGCAGCCAGCTCGCGCTCCAGTATACGCACGCCCGATTCCCGAGTATAGTGCGAGATTATCTCGCGTATCGCGTCGTCGCTCACCTTGAGCGTCACGCCAGTGAGGCCGTGCTTCTTTCTCTGCTTTGGCAGCAGGTGGCGCTTGGCTATCTGCAGTTTCTCCTCGTCCGTGTAGCTTGTGAGCTCGATGACGTCCATGCGGTCGAGCAGCGGGCGCGGGATGGTGTCAGTCGTGTTCGCGGTGGTTATGAAGAACACATCTGAAAGATCCACGGGGACCTCCATGTAGTTGTCCCTGAAGTGACAGTTTTGCTCCGCATCCAGCGCCTCGAGCAGTGCAGCGGAAGGGTCACCGCGGTAGTCTGAACCGAGCTTATCTATCTCGTCGAGCACCATTACCGGGTTCATGCTCCCGGCCTGGATAAGACCTGAGACAAGCCGGCCCGGCATTGCGCCGATATAGGTCTTGCGGTGGCCGCGTATCTCGGCCTCGTCGTGCACGCCGCCGAGCGCAACGCGCGAGAGCTTCCGGTTCGTCGCACGGGCGATGCTCATGGCAATGCTGGTCTTGCCCGTACCCGGAGGGCCGACAAGGCAGAGCACGCCGCCCTTCACGTCCGGCGCCAGCTTGCGCACAGACAGGAACTCTATCACTCGCTCCTTGACCTTGGAAAGGCCGAAGTGGTCCTCGTCCAGCATGCGCTGGGCCTTGGCGATATCCAGCGTCTCCTTTGAACGCTTGTTCCAGGGCAGCTCGAGGCAGGTGTCGAGGTAGCTGCGGATAACGCTGGCCTCCGCGGAGCCGAAGCTCTGGCGAGAGAGCCGTGTGACCTCCTTGAGCAGCTTTTCCTCCGTCTCCTTCTCGAGACCCAGGGCCTTTATCTTTTCACGGTATTCGTCAAACTCCTGCGGAGTGTCGCCCTCGCCCAGCTCGGACTGAATGACCTTCATCTGCTCGCGCAGGTAATATTCGCGCTGGTTGCGGTTCATCTGCTCCTGCGTGCTCTCGTTCAGGTCGCGCTCTATGCTGAGCAGAGTCAGCTCCCGCGTCAGCATGCGGCAGAGCGAAGCCAGCCTTCTCGAGGGGCGGAGCTCCTCCAGGAGCTTCTGCTTTTCCTCCGGCTTGAGATAGATGTTCTGCGCGATGAAGTCCGCCACATAGGCAGCGTCCGTATTCGCCATGATGTTGATGACCGACTCCGGCGCTATGTTCCCCGATATCTGCGCATACTCGCTGAAGAGCGCGGTGCAGCGGCGGCACAGCGCCTCCGACTTCACCGTCGGCTTCTCCGGCGCGTCCGGCATGGGCTCTATTTCACCAAAGAGGCTGGGCGTATCCATAGTCAGCGCGTCCAGTCTGCCGCGTGCCAGGCCCTCCACCATTATGCGTACGGTCTTGGAACCGGGCTGACGCAGGAGCTGCCGCACCCGGCACACCGTCCCGACCCTGTATATGTCGTCCAGAAACGGCACGTCTTTGGAGATCTCCTTCTGCGCCGTCAGGAACAATATCTGGTCGGCGTTCATCGCAAGGTTGAGCGCCGCCGCGGACATGGGCCGCTCCACGTCGAAGTTCAGAAGCATTCCCGGGAACACCGAAAGGCCCCTCAGGGCCAAAATGGGCATACTCCGCCTCGATGTAAACTCAAATTTTGCGCTCATGTCAACACTCCCTTCCTGGGATTAAAATACCCGCAAGGGAGACGAAGTTTACCTCCGTCCCCCCTGTTTTCTCTGTTATGATACTATGGCGCTGGGCTTCTTGCTGTGTATGACCAGCGGCTCGGTATCGTTCACAACGCAGTCCTTGGTTATGACCACTTTCTCTATGGTCTTGTCGGACGGTACGGTGAACATGATATCCGTCATCAGCTTTTCCATGACGCTGCGCAGGCCCCTGGCGCCGATCCGCATCTCGATGGCTTTGTCCGCGATGGCTTCCAGAGCAGCGTCCTCGTACTCGAGCTCGACGCCGTCGTAGCTCATGAGGGCTTTATACTGCTTTGTCATCGCGTTCTTGGGCTCCGTCAGTATTCTGACGAGGTCTTCGCGCTTGAGCGAATCCAGGGAGCTGAGCACCGGCAGACGCCCGATTAGCTCCGGGATGATGCCGAACTTTAAAAGGTCTTGAGACTGCACCAGGCTGAGCAGTTCGCCCACGTCCCGCTCCTTCGAGGACTTTATCTCGGCGCCGAAGCCAAGGCTCTTGCGGTCCGTCCGCTTCTCGATTATCTTATCGAGGCCGTCAAAGGCACCGCCGCAGATGAACAGGATGTTCGTCGTATTCACGTGGATGAACTCCTGATGGGGGTGCTTGCGTCCGCCCTGGGGAGGCACACTAGCCACGGTTCCCTCGAGCAGCTTCAAAAGCGCCTGCTGCACACCTTCGCCGGAGACGTCGCGCGTTATAGAAGTGTTTTCGCTCTTGCGCGCTATTTTATCCAGCTCGTCAACGTAAATTATGCCCTTTTCGGCCCGCTCCACGTTGAAGTCCGCCGCCTGCAGGAGCTTGAGGAGGATATTCTCCACGTCCTCGCCCACGTAACCGGCCTCCGTCAGCGTTGTTGCGTCCGCTATGGCAAAGGGAACGTTGAGCATCTTGGCCAGCGTCTGTGCAAAGAGAGTCTTGCCGCTGCCGGTCGGCCCGATGAGGAGGATATTGCTCTTCTGCAGCTCCACGTCGCTTTTTGAGCCGTGGAAAATGCGCTTATAGTGGTTGTAGACCGCGACGGAGAGGACCTTTTTAGCTTCCTCCTGGCCGATAACATATTCGTCCAGCCCGGCTTTTATCTCCGCCGGTTTGGGAAGCTCCTCCATAGGCGGCTCCTCCACCGGTTCCTTGACCGGGCTCGGCTTTCTCTCCGACTCATAGTCCTCGTCTATTATGCTCATGCACAGTCTAATGCACTCATCGCATATGAAAGAACCGTTTCCGGCAATGAGCCTTTCAACCATCGACTGCGTCTTGCCGCAAAATGAGCAGCGCACCGCCTTCTTATCATCGTTTTTTGCCATTATCGCACCTGCCTTTAGGTACTTTATCTCTTATAGATCACCTTATCTATGAGCCCGTAGGCCAGTGCCTCCTCGGCGGGCATGAAATTATCTCGCTCGGTATCGACCGCGACCTGCTCGATGCTCTTGCCCGTGCATTCCGATAGGATCCTGTTGAGCTTTTCGCGGGTCCTGAGCATCCACTCGGCCTGGATCTTGATGTCCGAGGCCTGGCCCTTGGCGCCGCCGGAGGGCTGGTGGATCATGATTTCCGCGTTCGGCAGGGCAAGGCGCTTGCCCTTGGTCCCGGCCGCGAGCAGCAGCGCGCCCATGGAGGCCGCCATGCCTACGCATATGGTGGACACGTCGCACTTTATATACTGCATCGTGTCGTAGATCGCCATTCCGTCCGTAACGGAACCGCCGGGGCTGTTTATATAGAACTGGATGTCCTTATCCGGGTCCTGCGCCTCGAGGTACAGCAGCTGCGCAACGACGAGGCTAGCCGTTGTGGAGTTGACCTCCTCGCTCAGCATGACTATCCTGTCGTTCAGGAGCCTCGAAAAAATGTCGTATGAACGCTCGCCGCGCGAGGTCTGTTCGACTACATAGGGTACCAAACTCATTGCAGAAAACTCTCCTTTCGCGTGTTTCCTTGTCACCAAGAGAGCATAACCGCTATCTTGCGCGATTAGTCCTTATTCTCCTCCGCGGCCGGAGCCTCTTCTTCCTTCGGCTCGGTCTTGACAGCGCTGGAGTAGATGGCGTCTGCGGCCTTCCTGCGGGCGATATCGCGGGTCATGAGCTCTTCGTCGATCATGCCCTTGATCTTCTCGGCGTTCTCGCCGTAGTCGGCCTCGAGCTGCTTGTAGAACTCGGCCTTGTCCTCATCCGTCGCCTCGAGGCCCTCGGCCTTGATCACGGCGTCCAGCAGGAGGTCGGCCTGGACCTGACGCGTCGCCGCGGGACGCATCATCTGGGCAAAGCCCTCTTCGCTCACGCCGAGGCCCTTTATCAGGTCCTCACGGCTGATGTTGCCGCGCAGGCCCATGCTGTCGGCGTAGTTCCTCAGGAACTCGTCGGACTTCTCGGCTATCATGGACTCGGGGATCTCGACGGTCATATTGTCAAGCGCCTGGTTCATTATGGCGGACTTGAAGTCGCTCTCGGCCTCTTCGGTGTGGCGGGCAAGTATGTTCTTCCTGAGGTCGGCCTTATACTCCTCGAGGGTGTCGAACTCGGAGACGTCCTTGGCGAACTCGTCGTCCAGCTCGGGCATCTGAGGCTCGCGCACGGCATTGACCTTCACCTTGAAGGTTGCGTCCTTGCCGGCCAGCTTCGGGTCATACTGCTCGGGGAAGGTCACGTTGACCTCGCCGTCCACGCCGGCGCTCATGCCGACCAGCTGGTCCTCAAAGCCAGGGATGAACGCGCCGGAACCGACCTCCAGCGTATAGTTATCAGCCTTGCCGCCCTCGAAGGCGACGCCGTCCACAAAGCCCTCGAAGTCGAGGTCTATGGTATCGCCGTTCTGCACCGGCCTGTCAACGTCGACGAAGCGGGCGTTGCGCTTGCGCACGGCCTCCAGCTCTTTCTCGACCTCCTCGTCCGTGACTACGGGCTCGACGTACACGGCCTCCAGGCCCTTGTACTGACCCAGAGTGACGACCGGGTAGAGGTCCGTGGTGAAGGTGAGGGTGAGCACCTTGTTCTCGTCCACGTTATAGTCCGCGATGGAGGGAGTGCCGATATTGTCAAGCTCCGCCTCTTTCACGCCGAACTCAAAGGCCTCGGGCGCGATTATCTGGACGGCCTCGTCGTGGAACACGTCGGCGCCGTACATGCCCTCTATGACTATCCTCGGAGCCTTGCCCTTGCGGAAGCCCGCGACGTATATGCTGCCCTTGAGGCGCTTATACGCGCTGTTCACAGCCTTCTCAAAGCTCTCAGCGTCTATCTCGACCTGGAACATGGCGGTGTTGTTCTCTTTCTTTTCTACGTTCTTGACGATCATGGGGTGAAACTCCTCCTACGCATTTATCGCTGAATTTTTTCCTTTAAAAATCACGGCTAAAGCATTATAGCAGATTAACCGCTCAAAAGCAATCTCTATCTGGAATAATCTCGCACTAAAAACGGCCTGAATTGCAGCCAGTCCGCCGAAACCAGCCGGAATGTGACTCCGTTCTTCACGCCCTGGAACGCCATCGGACAGCCCGCGCTGTGTATGTGGCCGTAATAGCACTCGCGTACGCCGTAGCTCTCCATCAGTTCAATGAATTCCCGGCACTCGTAATTTGCAAATTTCGGCGGGTAGTGCAGGAACACCAGCTTTTCCCGCTCCCCCGCACACTTGAGTGAGGTCTCCAGCCGGCCGAGCTCACGGAGCATTATCTTCTTGTCGTGCTCTCCGCCGCGCTCCTCCTCATAGAACCAGCCGCGGGTCCCGCAGAGGGCAACGTCGCCGTAAAAGCGGCAATTGTTGTTCAGTATCTCAATGGTCTTTATTCCGTTTTCCTCAAAAAACCGCTCCGCCTTCGTCGCCGTGGACCACCAGTAATCGTGGTTGCCCTTGAGGATGATCTTCCGTCCGGGCAGGCGGTCTATGAAAAGAAAGTCCTCCCGCGCCGCCTCCAGCGACATACCCCAGCTCAGGTCTCCGCAGAGGACCGTAACGTCATTATCACAGAGTTTCGAAAAACCTTCCTTGAGTTTTTCAACGTAATTGATCCACCTGCCGCCGAACACGTCCATGGGCTTGTCTCCGCCGATGGACAGGTGCAGGTCGCCCATAGCGTAAAGCGCCAAGCACGCACCCCCGTATATTTTCGCGTCTCCGGCAAACACTAGCTTCGGGGAAGGACCCAAACTACTTTTGCGGAGGTCATTCAAATGAACGAGCCCAAAAAGCAGGCCACCATCGGCTGCGACGCAGAAAACTGCGCCTACAACGAGCAGGGCCGCAGCTGCTCCGCCAGCCACATCAAGGTTGACGGCAAGCGCGCCCAGTGTACCGGCGAGACCAGCTGCAGCACCTTCAAGCAGAAGAACTGCTGCTGACCATGCTTCGGGGCGGCCTGTGTACCGCCCCGCTTACATATCAGGCGAGGAAATCCTCAACCACCTGCCGCTGCGCCTCCGGCGCAACGCAGGCCTCAAACCTCACTGCCCTGCCCGCCAGGTCCGCCAGCGGCGCCGGGGCGGTCGTCCCCGTAGCCCGCTCGAGCCTGCCAATGAGCTCCGTGCCGGGCGCGTCCGTCTCTACGCCCAGGGCGCGCAGGACGCTGTCGCAGAACTTATAGGGACTGGCCGTCGAGACGACCACGGCCGGGGTCTTATCCCCGGTGCGCGCGCGGTAATCGCGCAGGACCCGGGACGCGACGGCGGTGTGCGTGTCGATAAGGTAGCCGCTGTCCTTCCACACCCGGGCTATCTCCTCCGCCGTCTCCGCGTCGCCGCAGAAACCCGCCTCAAAGTCGTGCCTCACCGCGTCTCTCAGCTCTGCGCCTATGTCGTAGCGGCCCTCGGCAGAGAGCCGGCTCATCCAGCCGGAAACGCGCTCCGTGTCCTTCGACAGGAAGTACAACAGCCGCTCCAAATTGCTGGATACGAGAATGTCCATAGAGGGCGAGCTCGTCACGTGGAAAGGCCGACGTCTGTCGTAAACTCCGGTCTCGATGAAATCCGTCAACACGTTGTTCGCATTTGAAGCGCACACAAAGCACGAGACCGGCAGTCCCATCTCCTTTGCCATCCAGCCGGCGAGGATGTTGCCGAAGTTCCCCGTAGGAACGCAGAACACTATGCGCTCGCCGCATTTTATTCTCCCGGAGTTTACAAAATCGCAGTAAGCGGAGAAATAATAGACGATCTGCGGCAGGAGTCTGCCCCAGTTTATGGAGTTGGCTGAGGACAGGAACCAGCCACGCTCCGAGAGCTTTTCTGCCAGTTCCCTGTCTCCGAATATCTTTTTTACGCCGGTCTGGGCGTCGTCGAAGTTGCCCTCCACTGCGCAGACTCCGACGTTTTCGCCCGTCTGCGTGACCATCTGCAGCTTCTGCACGTCCGAGACGCCGTCGCGCGGATAGAAAACGAGTATCTTCGTCCCCGGCACGTCTGCAAAGCCCTCGAGCGCAGCCTTGCCGGTGTCGCCGGAGGTGGCGACGAGGATGCAGACCCCGCGCTCCTCGCCGCACTTTTTGAGCGAGGCCGTCAGCAGATGGGGCAGCATTTGGAGCGCCATGTCCTTGAAGGCCGCTGTCGGCCCGTGCCAAAGCTCCAGGTATGCGGTGGTCTCTTCTGTAAAGCGCAGGGGCGCCACGGCGGCGGTGTCGAAGTTGGCGCCGTAGGAGTCCGCAACGAGCCTGTCTAGCTCCTGCGGCGAGTATTCAGGCAGGTACATCGCCAGGATTCGCTTGGCTCGCTCGCCGTAGCCTAGTGGCAGCAGCTCCATGAGCTCCCTTTCCGATACCTGCGGCAGCGTTGCCGGAACATACAAGCCCCCGTCGGGCGCAAGGCCCCTGGATATCGCCTCCGATGCGGACATGCGCTTGACAGTATCCCTTGTGCTGTAGTATTCCATTTTGCCGCCTCCTATTCAAATGCGTTCTCAATGTGGTTTATGACGTGCTCCCTGCCGCCGGTGTAGATCTCTATGACGTCGAACCTGGGCTGGAGCTCGGTTTCGCTGGTCATCATCCAATGCTCGGCGGCGCGGCGGAGCTTTGCCTGCTTCGAGCGCGTGACGAACTCCCGCGCCTCTGCAAACTCTGAGCTCTCACGGAGCTTGACCTCCACTATCGCCGCAAAGCCGTCCTTTTCAGCTATGACGTCTATCTCGCCTACGCGGCAGGAATAGTTGAGGCCGATTATCTTGTAGCCCTTTTTCTCGAGGTAGCGCGCGGCCTCCGCCTCGCCCTCGCGGCCTATGAGCTTTTTCCTGTACATCAGTGCATCTTCCTCAAAAACGAGGGCCGGTGCACCGGACTCGCGCCCAGTTCGCGTATGGCTGCGTAATGCGCCGCCGTGCCGTAGCCCTTGTGTTTGGCGAAACCGTAGCCGGGATATTGTCTGTCCATCTGGTACATGAGCCAGTCCCTCGTGACCTTTGCTATGATGCTCGCCGCCGCGATGTCCGCGCACTTTCCGTCGCCGCCGACGACGCAGCGGGTCTTGTATTCGACTCCCACAGCCCTGTTGCCGTCTATGAGCGCAAGCTCGGGGACGACGCCGAGACCGGCTATCGCCCTGTTCATGGCGAGATAGGTCGCGCCTAGGATGTTGAGCTCCTCTATCTCCTCCACGGAAGCAAAGGCCACGGACCAGTGCAGCGCCTTGGCGGTTATCTCGCCGTAGAGCTGTTCACGGCGCT